>Ga0075163_10000113_pt1 | contig 90039 bp, 91 predicted proteins | sample JI1023141ADNA_FD_71478 | JGI IMG/M metagenome (GOLD analysis project Ga0075163, IMG submission 71478) | Wastewater effluent complex algal communities from Wisconsin, to seasonally profile nutrient transformation and Carbon sequestration -... | ecosystem: Engineered > WWTP > Effluent > Algae... | reverse complement strand
CGCCTGGCCCACCTGTCCCTGGGAGTCGACGCATGAATGCCACCGCCGCGCCGCAAGACGCCGTCCTCGTCGAGCGCCTGGAGGGCGTGATCCAGCTCACCCTCAACGCACCGAAAAATCGCAACTCGCTGCAGTCGCCTGGCATCTACGAGGGCCTGATGGCCGGTTTCGACGCGCTGGAGCAGGATTCGAGCCTGCGCGCCGCCGTTATCACCGGGGCCGGCGGCGCCTTTTGCTCGGGCGGCGACCTGCGCCAGTTGGCCGCCGGCAGCGAGGACGACGTGCGCACACGCATGACGCGCAACGCCTGGCTGTACCGCCGCATCGCCCTGTCCGACAAGCTGATCGTGGCCGCGGTGGACGGCCCCGCCTACGGCGCCGGCCTGGGCCTGGCCGCCGCGTGCGACGTGGTGGTGGCCGGGCAGAGCGCGGTGTTCTGCTGCGCCTTTGCCCGGGTGGGCGCCATGCCCGACGCGGCCCTGTTCTGGTCGCTGCCGGCACGCGTCGGCATCCCGCAGGCGCGCCGCCTCATGCTGTGGGCCGGCGAAGTGAAGGGCAGCGAAGCGGTGTCGATCGGCCTGGCCGACGAATACGTGGCCGAAGGCAGCGCGCTGCCGCTGGCGCGGCAACTGGCGCGGCGCATCGCGCAAGGCCCCGTCCGCTCCTTCGGGCGCATCAAGACCGGGCTCAGGCAAGCGCCCATGTCGATGGAGCAGGCGCTCGGGTTCCAGCTCGACAACGCGCCGGGCCTGTTCGCCAGCGACGATTTCAAGGAAGGCGCCGCCGCCTTCTTTGAAAAGCGTGCGCCGCGGTTCGGGCGTGGCGATGAGTGAGCCAGGAGGAACAGGCCGATGACGACCAGCCAGGAGAATCTCGAAGCCGCCGCGCCCCCCCTGCGGGGCTTGCGCGTGGTGGAACTGGGCCAGTACATCGCCGCGCCCGCCGCCGGCCAGACGCTGGCCGACCTGGGCGCCGACGTCATCAAGGTCGAGCCGCCGGGCGGCGACGCCTCGCGCAGGGTGGGCTGGACGGGTGACGACTACGGCCCCATGTTCAGCGCCTACAACCGGGGCAAGCGCTCCGTCGTGCTGGACCTGCGCCGCCCCGAGCAGCAGGCGTCCGCCAGGCGCCTGGCGCTCGGCGCGGACGTGGTGCTGGCCAACACCCGGCCCGGTGCGCTCGAAAAACTGGGCCTGGGGGCCGATCAGCTGACCGCCGAGGCGCCGCGCTTGATCTACGGCCGCGTCAGCGCTTTCGGCCAGACCGGCCCGGCCAGCATCCGCGCCGGGTTCGACATCGCGGCCCAGGCGGAAAGCGGCATGATGAGCCTGAACGGCGAGGCCGACCGCGATCCGGTGCGCGTCGGCTTCACGGTGGTGGATACCCTGGCTGCACACACCCTGACGACCGGCGTGCTGGCCGCCCTGGTGCGCCGCGGCGTCACGGGGCGCGGCGCGCTGGTGGACCTGTCGTTGATCGACGTGGCGGTGTCGGCATTGGCGAACGCGTGGACGGAATACCGCCAGTTCGGCCGCATGCCCCTGCGCCGCGGCAACGGCCAGCCGACGTCCGCGCCGGCCGCCGACCTGATCCATACGCGCGACGGCACCATCGTGCTTTCAGCCTACATGGATGAGCACTTCGTGCGCCTTTGCCGCACCATCGGACAGCCGGAACTGGCACAAGACCCGCGCTTCGCCACCAACCACGCCCGGGTGAGCCATCGCGCCGAGCTGATGGACACCTTGGCCAAGGCGCTCAGCCACTTCGACGCCGACGCCCTGGTGGACATGCTGGCCGAGGGCGGCATCGTCGCCGGCACCATACGCGACATGTCGCAGGTCCGCGCCGGTCACGCCGGCGTCAGCGCCGACCTCTTCGTGGACGTGCACGCGGCCGGCCGGGCGCCCATCAGCCTGCCGGGCCTGCCCGTCAACCTAGACGGAATCCGGCGCCAACCGGCGCGCTTGCCGGCACTGGGTGAGCATACCGAGCAGGTGTTGGCGGAACTGGGGGGATAGAGGCGGTTGGCTGGCCAATTTTGATATAAAAAAGGCCTCTGGCCAGCGTGAATAAAGCGATTGAAGCTATTTAATATATAGCAATCATCGCCCGCGTCCACCCGCCTCGCCGGAACCACAGGATCACCGCCGTCGTCAGCCCGCAGGCCGCCGCGTTGGCCAGGCTCACGCCGATGGCGGCGTCCACGCGCTGGCTGTCGTGTTCGTACATCCAGGCTGCCATGGTCAGGTGGGCGCCCAACCAGATCAGCCAGGTCCACAGCGAATGCTGGCGCGAGTCGCGGCTTTGCAGAATGGCCCACACCGTGGGCAGGTAGGCCACCAGCCGCACGGTGGTGAACAGCGTAAAGGCCCAGTTCAGCCCGCGCCGGTACAGTGCGCGCCAGCCCGCTCGCGGCGGCGGTCCTGATGCCGCCCCCTGCGGTAACCGAGTCGGTGGCCCCCATGCCGGAACCTCTTTTTTCGGTGGCCGAAGGCACCGGCGCCAGTGGTCAATTTTTGTAGCTGCAGGCGCTTTGCCGTCACTGGCCTGCGGCATGTTTGGCTTGAAATCCGGGCGACTGTGGATGCCGCCCGGCTTCGGCCCGGGCAATCGCTTCCATCGTCTCGACGGCGCTTTGGCATGACGCCGCCGCACGCACTGTCGAAAGCGGGGGGTGTGACAACACGAACTTCGTGCAACACGAGATTCGTGTAATCTGGGTGGCATGAAAAACGTCACTATCACTGTCGATGACGGTGTGCTCGAATGGGCGCGCGTCGAGGCGGCCCGGCAGGGCACCAGCGTGTCGCGGCTGGTGGGCGAGATGCTGGCCGAGAAAATGCGGCACGACGATGCCTACGAACGGGCCATGCAGGATGCGCTGAAGTTCGAGCCGCTGCCTTTTCAGCAACTGTATCTTTCGCGCGACGAAATCTATGCCGAGCGCCTCGACCGTTTTCGTTGACACCAACGTTCTGCTGTACGCGCAAGACCCGCGCAACCCGGACAAGCAGGCGCTGGCGGCGGCGTGGCTGGCGTGGTGCTGGCGGGCGCAGGCCGGGCGCATCAGCAGCCAGGTGCTGCACGAGTGGTATGTCAACTTGCGCCGCGTGGCGCCGCGGCTGCCGGTGGCGCAGGCGCGGGCCCTGGTGCGGCGTTATCGCAGCTGGCATCCGCTGATGGTGGACGGTGCCACCGTGGATCGGGCCTGGGCGATACAGGACGAGACGAGCTACAGCTATTGGGACTGCCTGATGCTGGCCGCCGCGCAGGAACAGGGCTGCCGTTATTTCCTGACCGAAGATCTGCAGCACCAGCGGCAACTGGGCGCGCTCACCGTGGTCAATCCTTTCCTCGGCTCGCCGTCAGACCTGAATCTGCCCTTGCCCTGAAGCCGGGCCGCTGCCGCGCGCGGCCCTATGCGGCAAGGGGGCGCAGTGCGCTGCCCATGAGCGTTTGGCGCTTTGCGTTTTCACGCCCAACGCCAAACGCATGACGCACAACGGGCTGTTTTACTTCAGGGCATCAGCACCGCCCGCCCCTGGATGCGGCCTTCGCGCAGGCGCTGGTAGACGTCGACGGCCTGCTCCAGCGGGAAGGCTTCCACCTCGGCGTGGATGCGGCCGGCCTCGGCCAGCGCGATGACTTCCATCAGCTCCGTGCGCGAGCCCCAGTACGGCACGCTGACCTCGCAGCCATAGGGCGGTTGGTTGGCCGCGTAGTGCAGCGTGCCGCCGCCCAGCCCGACGACGGCGATGCGGCTGGCGCGGCCGACGATGCGCGCGCACAAATCCACCGTGGGCTGCGCGCCCACGAAGTCCAGTGCCACGTCGGCGCCGCGCGCGCCGACCAGGGCGCGGAGGGCCTCGGCGGCCTGTTTGGCGTCGCGCGTGTTCACGGTGTGGTCGGCGCCCAGCGCGCGGGCGTGGGCCAGCTTGGCCTCGTCGATGTCGCAGGCGATCAGGCGCGCGGGCGTCAGCGCCTTCAGCAACTGCACCGCCATATGGCCCAGCCCGCCGATGCCGATCACCACCACGTCGGCTCCCGGCCGCAGCCAGGGCAGGGCGGCCTTGATGGCGTGGTAGGGCGTCAGCGCCGCGTCGGACAGCGGGGCGGCCTGCACCGGGTCGAGCTTGCCCAGCGGCACCAGCAGGCGCGGCGAGGGCACGATCATGTACTCGGCCATGCCGCCGTCGGCGCCCAGCCCGCCGCCCATCACGGGCAGGCTGGCGTGCTGCTCGCAGTAGTTCTCGGCCGAGCCCTGGCAGGCGTGGCAGTGGCCGCAGCCCCAGGGGCCGTACACGGCGACGGCGTCGCCTTCCTTCCAGCCCGCCACGCCTTCGCCCAGCGCGGCGATGTGGCCGGCGTTCTCGTGCCCCAGCGTGAAGGCGTGCGGGAACATCGGGTGGTCGAGCACGTGCAGGTCCGAATGGCAGACCCCCGCGCCGGCCACGCGCAGCAGCACCTGGCCGGGGCCGGGCGTGGGCGTGGGGAGATCGACGATCTCGGGCGGGCGCCCGGCCTGGACGTAGCGAACGGCTTTCATGGGGTCTCCTGGTTTGCGGCGTGAGTGAAGTGGGCCGTGTCCGCCGCGCCGGCAGGGCGTGGAGGCCGACGGCCGGATGCAAGGGTAACCCCCGCGCCTGCTTTTGGGAATGAAACCGGATCAAGGCCAGGGGACGGGCGGGCCGGCGGCCACCTCGGCGCTTTGCCCTGCAGCGCGACACGGCCTGGGGCGCCCTCCGTGCGTCGGCCAGCGCCGTGGATGGCGTCTGGCCTACGATAGCGGGTTCCTTCCATCCGCCATGCCCTTCATGACCGCCGAAAGCCCGCGTCCCACCCACCTTGCCCGCATCCGCCAGGACGTGCAGGGCATGCACGCCTACGCCGTGCAGGAATCCGCCGGCCTGCTGAAGCTGGACGCCATGGAGAACCCCCACCGCCTGTCGCCCGCGCTGCAGGTCGAGCTGGGGCGGCGCCTGGGCCAGGTGGCCATCAACCGCTACCCCGGCGCGCGGGTCGATGCGTTGCGCGCCGCGCTGCACGCTCACGCCCGGCCGCCCGCCGGCTGGTCGCTGATGCTGGGCAACGGCTCGGACGAACTCATCAGCCTGCTGGCCATGGCCTGCGACGTGCCGGGCGCCTCCGTCCTGGCGCCGGTGCCGGGCTTCGTGATGTATGCCATGGGCGCGCAACTGCAGGGCCTGGCCTTCCACGGCGTGCCGCTGGCGGATGGCTTCGCGCTGGACGAGGCGGCCATGCTGACCGCCATCGCGCGCCACCGGCCAGCCATCGTCTACCTGGCCTACCCCAACAACCCCACCGGCACGCTGTGGGACGCCGGCGCCATCGCCCGCGTCGTCGCCGCCCAGGGCGCACAGGGCGGGCTGGTGGTGATCGACGAGGCCTACCAGCCCTTCGCCGCGCACAGCTGGATCGAGCCGGTGCGCGCCGCGCCGGCGCGGCACGCCCACGTGCTGGTGATGCGCACGCTCAGCAAGTTCGGCCTGGCGGGCGTGCGCATCGGCTACATGCTGGGCGACAAGGCGCTGATCCGCGAGATCGACAAGGTGCGCCCGCCCTACAACGTCAGCGTGCTGAACGCCGAGTGCGCGCTGTTCGCGCTGGAGCACGCCGACGTCTTCGCCGCGCAGGCCGAGGACATCCGGGCGCAGCGCGCGCTGCTGCTGGACGCGCTGGCGCGCCTGCCCGGCGTGCACCCCTTCCCCAGCCAGGCCAACATGATCCTGGCGCGCGTGCCCGACGCGGCCCGCGCCTTCGAGGGCATGAAGGCGCGCGGCGTGCTGGTCAAGAACGTTTCTAAAATGCATCCCTCGCTGGCCGACTGCCTGCGCCTCACGGTGGGCACCGCCGAAGAGAACGCGCAGATGCTGGCCGCGCTGCAAGCCGCCCTATGACCACATCCCCACGCACCGCCGAAGTCTCGCGCGACACCGCCGAGACGAAGATCACCGTCCGCATCGACCTGGACGGCACCGGCCAGTCCCGGCTGGCCACCGGCATCGGCTTCTTTGACCACATGCTCGACCAGATCGCCCGCCACGGCATGATCGACCTCGACGTGCGGGCCCAGGGCGACCTGCACATCGACGGCCACCACACGGTGGAGGACGTGGGCATCACCTTCGGCCAAGCCGTCCGGCAGGCGGTGGGCGACAAGACGGGCATCACCCGCTACGGCCACAGCTACGTGCCGCTGGACGAGGCGCTGTCGCGCGTGGTGATCGACTTCTCGGGCCGGCCCGGCCTGGTGACGGACGTGAACTTCACCAGCGGCATGATCGGCACCTTCGACACGCAGCTGCTGCACGAGTTCTTCCAGGGCTTCGTCAACCACGCCTTCGTCACCCTGCACATCGACAACCTGAAGGGCGTCAACGCGCACCACCAGGCCGAGACCATCTTCAAGGCCTTCGGCCGCGCGCTGCGCATGGCCCTCACGCCCGACCCGCGCGCGGCCGGGCAGATTCCGTCCACCAAAGGCTCGCTTTGAAAGAAATCACCCTGAAGCCCGCATCCATTCAGTGCGGAAAGCTATGAATTCAGGAGTTAACCAGACCGTCGCCGTGGTCGACTACGGGATGGGCAACCTGCGCTCCGTGGCGCAGGCGGTGATCCACGCCACGCAGGACACGCGCGTCAACGCGGTCATCACCGCCGACCCGGCGCAGGTGCGCGCCGCCCACCGCGTGGTGCTGCCCGGCCAGGGCGCCATGGCCGACTGCATGCGCGAGTTGCGCGAGTCCGGCCTGCTCGAGTCGGTGCTGGAGGCCGCCGCCGCCAAGCCGCTGTTCGGCGTCTGCGTCGGCATGCAGATGCTGCTGGAGCACAGCGCCGAGGGCCGCACCGCCGCCGGCACGCCCGGCCTGGGGCTGATCGGGGGCGAAGTGCTCAAGTTCGACCTGGCCGGCCAGGCGGCGCCCGACGGCGGCCGCTACAAGGTGCCGCAAATGGGCTGGAACCGCGTGCGCCAGGCGCGGCCGCACCCGGTGTGGGGCCAGGTGCCCGACGAAAGCTGGTTCTATTTCGTGCACAGCTTCTATGCCCGCCCGCGCGAGGCCGCGCACAGCGTGGGCGAAACCGAGTACGGCGCGCGCTTTACCTCGGCCATCGCGCGCGATAATATTTTTGCCACCCAGTTCCACCCGGAGAAGAGCGCCGCCCAGGGGCTGGCGCTGTACCGCAACTTTCTGCACTGGAACCCTTGACCACCGACGATTGCTTCGGTTTTAATAGCGATCAGCGCAGTTTCCATGCGGGCTGCGCGGAATTTTCCTTCACAAACCCACCATGCTGCTAATCCCCGCCATCGACCTCAAGGACGGCCACTGCGTGCGCCTTCGCCAAGGCGACATGGACCAGGCCACCACCTTCAGCGAGTCGCCCGCCGACATGGCCGCGCACTGGCTGGCGCAGGGTGCGCGCCGCCTGCACCTGGTGGACCTGAATGGCGCCTTCGCCGGCAAGCCGCAGAACCTGGCTGCCATCAAGGCCATCCTGGCCGAGGTCGGCGAAGACATCCCGGTGCAGCTTGGCGGCGGCATCCGCGACCTGGACACGATCGAGAAGTACATCGACGCCGGCCTGCGCTACGTCATCATCGGCACCGCCGCGGTGAAGAACCCCGGCTTCCTGCAGGACGCCTGCACCGCCTTCGGCGGCCACGTCATCGTCGGCCTGGATGCCAAGGACGGCAAGGTCGCCACCGACGGCTGGAGCAAGCTCACCGGCCACGAGGTGGTGGACTTGGCCAGGAAGTTCCAGGACTGGGGCGTCGAGTCCATCATCTACACCGACATCGGCCGCGACGGCATGCTCAGCGGCATCAATGTCGAGGCCACCGTCAAGCTGGCGCAGGCGCTCACCATCCCCGTCATCGCCTCGGGCGGCCTGGCCGGCATGGCCGATATCGAGCGCCTGTGCGCGGTCGAGGGCGAGGGCGTCGAGGGCGTCATCTGCGGCCGCGCCATCTACTCCGGCGACCTCGAATTCGCCGCCGCGCAGGCGCGCGCCGACGCGCTGAACGGCTGAGAAGCCGACCACGTGCTGGCAGGGATACCATCCGCCCAGCCCTTCCGATTTCCTAACCGTGCGACGTCCCAACGTGAAACATGAACTTGATGCGCTGCAGCAGCTTGATGACCGGGCCGCCGGCCACCTGCTGGCCGACAGCACCCACGCCAACGCCAACGTCAGCCTGATCCAGATCCACGACCAGCGCAGCGCGCCGGGCGGGGTGGTGCGTTTCAAGAGCATCCTGGTCCAGTTGCAGAACCGACTGCACTTGTGGCCGATGTTCCGCAAGCGCCTGCAGCGCGTGCCGCTGGGGCTGGACCGGCCCTACTGGGTGGACGACGACATGTTCGACCTGGAATACCACGTGCGCCACATCGCGCTGCCCAAGCCGGGCGACTGGCGGCAGTTCTGCATTCAGGCGTCGCGCCTGCATGCGCGCGCGCTGGACATGGACCGCCCGCCCTGGGAGCTGTACGTCATCGAAGGGCTGGACAGCTTCCTCGACCTGCCCGAAGGCAGCTTCGCGTTGCTGCTCAAGACCCACCTGGCGGCGCTCGATCTCTCCGCGCTGGCCAGCCTGACCGAGGCCCTGTGCGACCGCCAGGCCGAGCCGTCGCCGCTGACGCCCCCGCCCTCGTGGTTCGCCGATTCGGCCCCCAGCCCGCTGACGCTGCTGCAGCGCAGCATGTGGCGCTCGGCCCTGTCGCCCTGGCAAATGCCCTGGGCCGTCGAGCGCATGGTGCCGATGGCCAAGGCCTTGACCGCCGGCTTCTCGGAAGTGCACCCCATGACGCGCTTCAATTCGGTGGTTTCGCCGCATCGCGTGTTCGAAACCCGCCGGTTCACCGTCGAAGAGTTCGAGGCGATCGCCGCCTCGGTGCACGGCGCCACCATCGAAGACGCGGTGATCGCCGTGTGCGGCGGCGCCCTGCGCCAATACCTGGAGCAAGACCTGGAGGAACTGCCCGCCAGCGGCAGCCTCAACGCGATGGTCTGGCACGCGGGCGCGGCGGACGCCGCGCAGGCCGGCGAAACCGGCAAGCCGACCTGGCGGCCCCGCGTCCTGGGCACCGACGTGGCCGACCCCCTGGACCGCCTGGCGACGGTGGTCGGCAGCCAGGCCCAATACCCCGTCGTCGCGCAGCAGGCCGTTCGCCCGGCCTTCCCGGCGGGGCAGGTGAAGGGGGAGGTGTCCGCCCACTGCATCATCCGGTTCATCCCGGCTCCCGCGCAAACCCAGTACCTGTGCGGCGCGCACATGGCCTACACGTCGGCCATCCTGCCGATCCGCGATGGCACTGGCCTGTCCTTCGCCGTGACGCAGTACGAGGGCCGCGTGGTGATTTCGCCCACCAGTTGCCGCGAAATCATTCCCGACCCGGAGCGCTTCGCCCAGTGTCTGCGCGACAGCTTCCAGGCCAGCCTGGCGCAGGCGCACAACCAGGTCAAGAAGGCGGCGCTGGCCGTATCCCGCGCCACGCCGAAACCCAAGGCCGGCGCCGTCAAGACGACCAAGCCATGAGCCGACGCCCGCGTCACGGCAGACAGGAAACGCCGAGAGACGCTTGACCGGGCAGCCCCATTCGGTGAACCACAAAAAAAGCGGCTTTGACGAGCCGCTTTTTTCTTGCCGGTCAGGGCGCGGACGCGCTCGCCGGTCAGATGGGCAAGGCCTCGTGCGTGTACATGCGGTACAGGAAGCCGTCGGCGCCCTGGGGCTGGAACGGCTTCCATGCGCCTTCCGGCTGGGCCAGCCGGTCGGCCAGGATGGCCAGCACCATGGCATTGAAGCCCAGGCCGATGTGGCTGCCAGCGACGCGGATGTTCTCGCAATGGCTGGGATCGCCGGTGATGGTGGCCTCCTGCGCGGGCACCACGCCGTCGCTGACCGAATACAGGCAACTGATGGGCACGGGGGGCAACTGCCGCTCGCGCAGCTTCTTCACGCGCGGCTGCATCACGTGCACGCTGGGGCCCAGGGGGTGGGCGATCAGCCGGTACAGCTTCTTGACGAAGTCGGCCGACTGGCTGCCGTGCACGGGATCCACGGTGACCGGGCTGCCCAGGGTGATCAACTGGCGCACGCACTCCGGTGCTTCGAGCGCGCCGTACAACGAGAACATGCCGCCCAGGCTCCAGCCGATCAGGCTGACGGTGCGCCCGCTCTGATGGTGCAGGTGGCGGATCTTCTGCTCCAGCGCCTGGGCGTGGCGGAACTTGAAGCCCACGTTGCGGCCCATGCCCCAGGTGTGCACGTCGTAGCCGCGGCTTTCGAGGAACCTCTTGAGCACCGCCAGCGAGGCTTCGTCGCCCATGAAGCCCGGCGACAGCAGCACCGGGTGGCCGTCGCCCTTGGGGGTCTGCATCAGCCAGGGCCAGGCCAGCGGCAGCAGGGCCACCTCGTTGAAGACGCGCATCTCCAGCAGCGAGTGCAGCGCGCTGGGCTTGCCTGTGTGGGTGGACTGGGTGGCCATGATGTGTCGATTTCTGGGGTGTCGGGTGAATGAAAACCGGGAGCGTGGTCCATGCGGGTCGCGTGCATTCGATTTTAGCGGCCGGGCGTCATCCGCCGTGGCGCGGGGCGGGGCCCCGATGCGGCGAGAATCGGGTGCTTCGGCTTCCTGATTGCCTCCCATGCTGGCCAAACGCATCATTCCCTGCCTCGACGTCACCGGCGGCCGCGTCGTCAAGGGCGTCAACTTCGTCGAATTGCGCGACGCCGGCGACCCGGTGGAGATCGCCGCGCGCTACAACGAGCAGGGCGCCGACGAGTTGACCTTCCTCGACATCACCGCCACCAGCGACGGGCGCGACGTGATCCTGCCCATCATCGAAGCGGTGGCCTCGCAGGTGTTCATCCCGCTCACCGTGGGCGGCGGCGTGCGCACCGTGGAGGACGTGAGGCGCCTGCTCAACGCCGGGGCGGACAAGACCAGCTTCAATTCCGCCGCCATCGCCAACCCGCAGGTCATCGCCGACGCGTCGGCCAAATACGGCGCGCAGTGCATCGTCGTCGCCATCGACGCGCGGCGCCGCACCGGCGAGGACGCCGCCGCGCGCGGCCCCGGCTGGGACGTGTACAGCCACGGCGGGCGCCGCAACACCGGGCTGGACGCCGTGGCCTGGGCGCGCCGCATGGCCGAGTTGGGCGCGGGCGAGATCCTGCTGACCAGCATGGACCGTGACGGCACCAAGAGCGGCTTCGACATCGAGCTGACCCGCGCCGTCAGCGACGCGGTGAGCGTGCCGGTGATCGCCTCGGGTGGCGTCGGCACGCTGGACCACCTGGCCGACGGCGTGCAGCAGGGCGGGGCCGACGCGGTGCTGGCCGCCAGCATCTTCCATTACGGCGAATACACCGTGGCCCAGGCCAAGCGGCGCATGGCCGAGCGCGGAATCGTGGTCCGGCAATAGGGTTTTCGGCCTTGAGCCGGCGCCGATATTGGGCAGTTAGCTCCTAAAAAAGTATCAATCCAGGCCGCCCGCCGATTTCCGCACTGGAGTGGGCACCAAATTGATGCATGATGTCGCGCATTTTGGTGCGCTCTCGCCCCTATGATTGCGCGAATTTGGTGCGCGTGCACCAATGAAGGAGCTTTGATTGACCACCCCCCGCCTTGAAGAATTTTTGGCCGCCGTGCAGCGGCGCGACCCGAATCAGCCCGAGTTCCTGCAGGCCGTGCGCGAGGTCATGGCCTCGCTGTGGCCGTTCCTGGACAAGCACCCCAGGTACCGCGAGCACGGCCTGCTGGAGCGCCTGGTCGAGCCCGACCGCGCCATCCAATTCCGCGTCGCCTGGGTCGATGACCGGGGTCAAACCCAGGTCAACCGCGCCTTCCGCGTGCAGCACAGCATGGCCATCGGGCCGTACAAGGGCGGCATGCGCTTCCATCCGTCGGTCAACCTGTCGATCCTCAAGTTCCTGGGCTTCGAGCAGACCTTCAAGAACGCGCTGACCACGCTGCCCATGGGCGGCGGCAAGGGCGGCAGCGACTTCGACCCCAAGGGCAAGAGCGACGCCGAAGTGATGCGCTTCTGCCAGGCGCTGATGCTGGAGCTGTACCGCCACCTGGGCGCCAACACCGACGTGCCGGCCGGCGACATCGGCGTGGGCGGGCGCGAGATCGGCTTCATGGCCGGCATGATGAAGAAGATCGGCAACGACGCCGGCTGCGTCTTCACCGGCAAGGGCACGGCCTATGGCGGCAGCCTGATGCGGCCCGAGGCCACCGGCTACGGCACCGTGTACTTCGCGCAGGAGATGCTGCACCGCGCGCACGAAGGCTTCGAGGGCCGGCGCGTGTCCATTTCCGGCTCGGGCAACGTCGCGCAGTACGCGGCCGAGAAGGCGCTGGAGCTGGGCGCCAAGGTCGTCACCTTCTCCGACTCCGGCGGCACCCTGGTGCACGAGGCTGGCTTCAGCCCCGAGCTGCTGGCCGATCTGATGCATTGGAAGAACGAGCAGCGCGGCCGCCTGGAGGACTTCTGCGCCAGGCACACGCTGGCCTTCGAGGCCGGCAAGCGCCCCTGGCACGTGCCGGTGGACATCGCCCTGCCGTGCGCCACCCAGAACGAGCTGGACGGCGCCGACGCCAAGACGCTCATCGCCAATGGCGTGCGCTGCGTGGCCGAAGGCGCCAACATGCCCAGCACGCTGGAGGCCACCGACCACTTCATCGCCGCCCGCGTGCTGTACGCCCCCGGCAAGGCCAGCAACGCAGGCGGCGTGGCCACCTCGGGCCTGGAGATGAGCCAGAACGCCACGCGCCTGTCCTGGCGCCACGCCGAGGTGGACGAGCGCCTGCACAGCATCATGAAGGACATCCACGGCAATTGCGTGCGCCACGGGCAGCAGGCCGACGGCAGCGTCAACTACGTCGAGGGCGCCAACATCGCCGGCTTCGTGAAGATCGCCGACGCCATGCTGGCCCAAGGCGTGAACTGACCGCCCCCCAGGCTTCGCGGACGTCGTTCCGCTCTCGCCACCCCCCTCGAAGGGGGCACCGCCACTGGCCGGGGAAAGTCCGGCCACGGCGGTCGCTGGCATGGCCTGCTCCGCGGCCTTTCGACTCCTTGGAATCGGCGCGCCGCCGGCGGATCGAGGATTTTTTAGTCGAATTGGCGGTTAGCCCGCGCCAGATAATAGCTACAAGCTATCAATAACGTAGTAAATCCGCGCAGGCGGCAGCGGGTCGGTATCGCCGACAATTCGAACATGGATTGGCTGGATCACATCAAGTGGGACGCGCAGGGCCTGGTGCCCGTGATCGCGCAGGAGGCCGGCACGGGCGACGTGCTGATGTTCGCGTGGATGAACCGCGAGGCGCTGGCCAGGACGGCCGAGCTGGGCCGCGCCGTGTACTGGAGCCGCTCGCGCGGGCGGTTGTGGTTCAAGGGCGAGGAATCGGGCCACGTGCAGACCGTGCACGAGATCCGCATCGACTGCGACCAGGACGTGGTGCTGCTCAAGGTCACCCAGCTCGGGCACGAGCCCGGCATCGCCTGCCACACCGGGCGCCACAGTTGCTTCTTCAGCGTGCTGAAGGAGGGCGCGTGGCAGGCCGTCGATCCGGTCTTGAAAGACCCCGAGTCCATCTACAAATAAGGCCCATGAACTCCCAAGACGTGCTCGCGCGCCTGACCGCCGTCATCGACAGCCGCCGCCCCGGCGCCGGCGGCGATCCCGAGACCAGCTACGTCGCGCGCCTGTTGCACAAGGGGCCCGACGCTTTCCTCAAGAAGATCGGCGAGGAAGCGACCGAGGTGGTGATGGCCGCCAAGGACGCCGACCACGGCGCGCCGCGCGAGAAAATCGTCGCCGAGATGGCCGACCTGTGGTTCCACGGCATGGTGGCGCTGGCGCACTACGGCCTGTCGGCCGCCGACGTGGTGGCCGAGCTGGCGCGCCGCGAAGGCCTGGGCGGCATCGAGGAAAAGGCGCTGCGCCGCGTGCGTGAGCGCGAAACCGACGAATCCCAAGCGAAAGGAGCCCGCTGATGGCAGACAACGACATCATCGACCTGGAGCCGAACCGCCAGGACGGCGACGGGCTGCAGGCCTGGAGCTGGGTCAGCTACCTGCTGCACCTGATCGTGGCCGTGGCCGCCGTGGTGCCGGGCGCGCAGGCCAGCATCGCGCTGCTGCTCATCGCGCTGGTGATGGACCTGGTGAAGAAGGAAGACGCCGCCGGCACCTGGCAGGCCAGCCACTTCCGCTGGCGCATCAGCTCGGTGCTGTGGGCGGGCGTGCTGTACCTGGTGACGCTGCCGCTGTTCCTGCTGCTGTACCTGCCCGGCGCCATCGCCTGGGTGCTGATCTCGATCTGGTTCCTCTACCGCATCATCAAGGGCATGGTGCGGATGAACGCCCACCGGCCGGTCGATGCCTAAGGCGCCGCAGGGCGCCGCCAGCGCCAGGGCCGAGCCCAGGACGGCCAACCTGGCGCTGCAGGGCGGCGGCTCGCACGGCGCCTTCACCTGGGGCGTGCTGGACGCGCTGCTGGAAGACGGGCGCATCCGCTTCGAAGGCGCCAGCGGCACCAGCGCCGGCGCGATGAACGCGGTCGTGCTGGCGCACGGCCTGGCGCGGGCGCACGCCGACGGCTTGCGCGGACAGCCGGCCAACGAGGCCGCGCGCGCCGCGCTGGCGCGCTTCTGGGACGGCGTGGGCCTGCTGGGCAGCTTTGCCGCCGGCCTGCCGCTGCCGGCGGCGCAGGCCATGGCCTCGTGGGTCGCGCAGTGGTTCTCGCCCGCGCAGGCCAACCCCCTGGGCATCAATCCGCTGCGCCGGCTGCTGGAGCGCGAGGTCGATTTCGGGCTGCTGACCCACGGGCAGGCGATGAAGGTGTTCGTCACCGCCACCAACGTGCGCACCGGCCGCGGCGAGATCTTCAGCGGCCCGCGCCTGTCGGCCGACGCGGTGATGGCCTCGGCCTGCCTGCCGACGGTGTTCCAGGCGGTGCGGATCGAGGGCGAGCACTACTGGGACGGCGGCTACTCGGGCAACCCCGCCATCTACCCCCTGATCTACGCCACCCGCAGCGCCGACGTCATCCTGGTGCAGATCAACCCGGTCGAGGCGCCCTTCACGCCCGGCGCCAGCGCGCAGGAGATCATGGAGCGCGTCAACGAGATTACCTTCAACGCGCCGCTGCTGGCCGAGTTCCGCGCCATCGAGTTCGTCACCCGCCTGCTGGACGAGGGCCGTCTCGATCCCCAGCGCTACAAGCGCGTGCTGCTGCACCGCGTGGACGGCGGCGCGGCGCTGGCTGGTTTCGGCGGCGCCAGCAAGACGCGCGCCGACCCGGCCTTCGTGCGCCGGCTGTTCGAACTCGGCCGCACGGCCGGCCAGCACTGGCTGGCGGCGCACTTCCACGACCTCGGAGTGATCTCCAGCGTCGAGAAGATGAGCCAGGACTCCGTTCCCCCACCTCCCAGAAACGTGCCATGACCTCCGCTTCCCACGCCCACGATCCCGACTGCATCTTCTGCAAGATCATCGCCGGCCAGATTCCGTCGAAAACGATCCACGAGGACGACGATCTCGTCGCCTTCCACGACATCGCGCCCTGGGCGCCGGTGCACTTCCTGCTGGTGCCCAAGGCCCACATCGCCTCCATGGCCCAGGTCGGGCCCGAGCACGAGCGGCTGATGGGCCGCCTCATGACCCTGGCGCCCCGGCTGGCGCTGGAGCAGGGCTGCAACCCGTATCCGGAGGGCGGCTTTCGCATCATGGTCAACACCGGCGCCGAGGGCGGGCAGGAGGTGCACCACCTGCACGTGCACGTGATGGGCGGCCCCCGCCCCTGGCTGCGGGGATGAAAAGGACCATCCCAGGCTCCACACGCTTCGCGTTGTTCTTCCTCGCCCTTCGAGGGGGCACCGCCAGGGGCCGGGCAAAGCCCGGCCACGGCGGTCGCTGGCATGGCTTGCTCCGCAGCCATCGGCACCTTGGGGTTCATGCGGCGCCGGTGGCCCGCAGCGCCGTGGATCATTGAGATGCCCATCAGGGAACCGCCCTGATCCCCCGCCGTCTAAAATCGTCACATCGCACCGATCCAACGGGCGCAAGGAGTAACACCATGGGTTCTTTTTCCATTTGGCACTGGCTGATCGTGCTGCTGATCGTGGTCATGATCTTCGGCACCAAGAAGCTGAAGAACATGGGGTCCGACCTGGGCGGCGCCGTCAAGGGCTTCAAGGACGGCATGAAGGACGGCGCCGGTCCGGCCGCCGACGCCCCGGCCGGGCAGGTCGGCAACGCCACCGCGGCCAAGGACACGATCGACGTGCAGGCGAAGGAAAAGAGCTGACGCTTTTCTCCATGAGGCGCGATTCAGATCCGCCTCCACGCTGAACGCCCAACCTCCCCATGCTCGACCTCGGCATTTCCAAGATGGCGCTGATCGGCGCCGTGGCGCTGATCGTCATCGGCCCCGAGAAGCTGCCGCGCGTGGCCCGCACGGTGGGCGCGCTGCTGGGCAAGGCGCAGCGCTACGTGGCTGACGTCAAGGCCGAGGTCAACCGGGCGATGGACCTGGACGAGCTCAAGAAGATGAAGGAATCGGTCGAGGAGGCCGGCCGCGAGGTCGAGCAGGGCATCCACGCCACTCGTGCCGGCTTCGAGAAGGACTGGGCCGAGGTCACGGCCGGGTTGGACGATTCTGCCGGCACCGCCGACGGCGACCTTCCGGCCTGGACGCCGCCACCGCCCGGCTACAAGCACCCGGGCAAGAACTGGCGCCTCAAGCGCGGCGCCACGCCGCAGTGGTACAAGGCGCGCCAGGGCGTGCGCCGGCAGGTGCAGTCGGGCGCGGCGCGGGTGGCGCGCTTCCGGCCCAAGAGCGCTGCCAGGTGATCTGACCGCCGGGTGGCGCCCGCCCCGCCGCCGCGCGGCCCCCAGTCAGCGACAATCGTGCCTCCATGACCGACTCCCCCCAAAAGCCCGACCCCGAGGACGAACTCGCCGGCACCGAACAGCCCTTCGTCGCGCACCTGATGGAGCTGCGCGACCGGTTGATCAAGGCGCTGGTGGCGGTCGGCGTGGTGGCGGGCGTGCTGGCCGTCTTTCCGGGGCCGGGCCAACTCTACGACCTGCTGGCCGCGCCGCTGGTGGCCAACCTGCCGCAGGGCGCGACGATGATCGCCACCTCGGTCATCTCGCCCTTCATGGTGCCGCTGAAGATCCTGCTGATGGCCGCCTTCCTGATCGCGCTGCCCGTGGTGCTCTACCAGGTGTGGGCCTTCGTCGCGCCGGGGCTGTATTCGCACGAGAAGAAGATGGTGCTGCCGCTGGTGGTGTCCAGCACGCTGCTGTTCTTCCTGGGCGTGGGGTTCTGCTACTTCTTCGTCTTCGGCAAGGTGTTCGCCTTCATCCAGCAGTTCGCGCCCAAGAGCATCACGGCGGCGCCTGACATCGAGGCCTATCTGGGCTTCGTGATGACCATGTTCCTGGCCTTCGGGCTGGCGTTCGAGGTGCCCATCGCCGTGGTGGTGCTGGCGCGCATCGGCGTGGTCACGGTGGCGCAGTTGCGCAGCTTCCGCAGCTACTTCATCGTGCTGGCCTTCGTCATCGCCGCCATCGTCACGCCGCCGGACGTGGTGTCGCAACTGGCGCTGGCCATTCCCATGTGCCTGCTGTACGAGGTGGGCATCTGGGCCGCGCAACTGTTCATCCGGCACACCCAGGCGCCGGAGGACGAGGCCAAGGCGGCGGAGTCCTGAACCCCCGTTTTTCAAGCAAGATCGGCCTTTAGCCCGCGCGGATATTGCGCGGAAAGCTATTAAAAATATAGTGATCGAATGACGCTCAGCGCACAGGCTGGCGGCGCGGCTGCGGCCGCTGCGCCGGCGTGACGCTGGCCTGCGCCTGCTCGCCGCGCCGCTGCAGCGCGAAGTCCACCGGCTGGCCGGGGGTGAGCGCGGCGATGCGCGTCAGCAGTTCCGACGGCGTGCGCACCGGCTGGCCGCCCACCTGCGTGATCACGTCGCCCGGCCGGATGCCGGCCTGCGCCGCCGGGCCGCCGTTGAGCACGCCCGTCACGATCACGCCCTGGCGCGCCTGCACGCCGAAAGTCTGCGCCAGCTCGGGCGTCAGCTCGCCCGGCTCCACGCCGATCCAGCCACGCACCACCTGGCCGTGCCGGACGATGCTTTCCATGACCTGTTTGGCGGTCGAGACGGGGATGGCGAAGCCGATGCCCATGCTGCCGCCCGAGCGCGAGTAGATCGCGGTGTTGATGCCCATCAGGTGGCCGCCGATGTCGGTCAGCGCGCCGCCGGAGTTGCCGGGGTTGATGGCGGCGTCGGTCTGGATGAAGTTCTCGAAGGTGTTGATGCCCAACTGGTTGCGGCCCAGCGCGCTGACGATGCCGCTGGTGACCGTCTGCCCCACGCCGAAGGGGTTGCCGATGGCCAGCACCTGGTCGCCCACCTGCAACTGGTCGGAGTTGCCGAGCACCATCACGGGCAGCTTGTCGAGGTCGATCTTCAGCACCGCCAGGTCCGACTCCGGGTCGGTGCCGATCACCTTGGCCGTGGCGCGGCGCGCGTCCTGCAGCACCACCTCGATCTCGTCGGCGCCCTCGACCACGTGGTTGTTGGTCAGCACGTAGCCCTCGGGGCTCATGATCACGCCCGAGCCCAGGCCCGACTGCTGCTGCTCGCCGCGTTCGCCGAAGAAGAAGCGGAACCACGGATCGCCGTTGAGCGGGTGGCGCGCCGACGTGTTGATGCTGACCACCGCCGGCGCGGCCTTGCGCACGGCGCCGTTCAGGCTGCCCGGCGCGGCGATCGTGCCGGCCGGCGGCTCGGGCGCCTCCAGGATCGAGATCGTGCCGGTGCTGCCCTGCAGCGCGCCGAGGCGCCCCAGCCACTGCGGCTTGAGCGTGGCAACGACGAAATACGCCGCCAGCAGCACGGTGACGGTTTGTGCGAGGAGCAGCCAGAGGCGTTTCATGAAGGTCGTCTTTCTGCGTCGTCCACGGGGCGGACGACGGCCGCTGATTGTAGGTCGCCGCCTTTCTGCGCCGGCCCACGCATCGCCGACAATCGACCCCATGCCGCGCGACAACGCCCCCGATTCCAGCTCCCTCGCGGGCCCTGTCGAACTGGCCCGCCTGCTGGCCGCTTGCGATGCCGAACTGCAGCCGGCGCGCTTCAAGGACTACGGGCCCAACGGCCTGCAGGTCGAGGGCCGGCGCGAGGTGCGCAAGCTGGTGAGCGGCGTCACGGCCAGCCGGGCGCTGATCGACGCCGCCATCGCCGCCGGCGCCGACGCCATCTTCGTCCACCACGGCCTGTTCTGGCGCGGGCAGAGCGGCACCGTCACCGGCTGGATGAAGGAGCGCCTGAAGCGCCTGCTGGCGCACGACGTCAGCCTGCTGGCCTACCATTTGCCGTTGGACGCGCACCCCACGCTGGGCAACAACGCCCAGTTGGGCCTGCGCCTGGGGCTGGAGGCGACCGGCCGCTTCGGCGAGCAGGACCTGGGCTTCATCGGGCGCCGGCTGGACGGCGAGGCGTTCGCCGACGCGGATGTGCTGACCTGGCAACTGGAACATGTGCTGAATCGGCCTGTAGTCCGCGTCGGAAAAGCGCGGGAAGCTATAGAAAAAGTAGCATGGTGCACCGGCGGCGCGCAGGGCTACTTCGAGGCCGCGATCGCCGCGGGGGCGCAGGCCTTCATCACCGGCGAAATCTCCGAGCCGCAGGCGCACCTGGCGCGCGAGTGCGGCGTGGTGTTCTTCGCCTGCGGGCACCACGCCACCGAGCGCTACGGCGCGCCCGCCCTGGCCGCCCACGTGGCGGGGCAGTTGGGCATCGCGCACGAATTCATCGACATCGACAACCCGGCATGAGATGAGCGCTTTTCTGCCCATCGCCATCACCCTCGGCGACCCCGCCGGCATCGGGCCGGAGATCATCGCCAAGGCATTCCGCGACGCGCCCGAGGCCCTGCGCGGCTGCTTCGTGGCCGGCGACGTGGCCACGCTGCGGCGCGCGGCGGCCCTGGTGCGGGGCAGCGGCGGCGTCAGCCTGCCCGTGGCCGAGATCGGCGCCGCGCGCGCGGCGCAAGACATGCCGCCGCGCTGCGTGCCGGTGCTGCAGGTGGTGCCGCGCGCGGCGCCGGTGCCGCTCGGGCGAGTCAGCGGCGCCGCCGGCCGCATCGCGGGCGACTGCGTGGTGTGGGCCGCCCGCGCCGCGCTGCGCGGCGAGATCGGCGCGATGGTGACCGCGCCGCTGCACAAGGAGGCGCTGGCCGCGGTGGGCGAGCCCTATGCGCGCTTTCCCGGCCACACCGAGCTGCTGCAGGCCGAGGCCGCCGCCCACCTGGGCCGGCCCGTGGATCAGGTGCCGGTGCGCATGATGCTGGCCAACGACGAGCTGCGCACCGTGCTGGTCAGCATCCACGTGCCGCTGCGCCAGGCGATCGAAAGCGTTACCGCAGGCAACATCCTTCAAACGCTGCGCATCGTGCACGAATCTGTGGGCGCGGCGCTACAGATCGCGCCGCGCATCGGCGTGGCCGGCCTTAACCCGCACGCGGGCGAGGGCGGGCTGTTCGGGCGCGAGGAGATCGAGGCCATCGCGCCGGCCATCGCCCAGGCGCGGGCCGAGGGCATCGACGCGCGCGGGCCGTTCGCGCCCGACACGGTGTTCATGCGCGCGCGCTCCACCCCGCAGCGCGCGGGCGAGTTCGACGTGGTGGTGGCCATGTACCACGACCAGGGCCTGATCCCGGTGAAGTACCTCGGCGTGGAGCAGGGCGTGAACGTGACGCTGGGCCTGCCCTTCGTGCGCACCAGTCCCGACCATGGCACGGCCTTCGACATCGCCGGCACTGGCCGCGCCGACGCCGCCAGCTTGCTGGCGGCGGTGCGCATGGCGCGCCAGCTTGCGCGATGAAAGCGCCTGCTGGGCAGAGCAGGTGGGCGCTGACAGCTATGAAAAAGGAAGCGGCCCGCGCGGGCGTGGTCAGCGCTTGAGGCTGTCGCGGATTTCGCGCAGCAGTTGCACCTCCTCCGGCGGGGCCTCGGGCGCGGCGGGCGCCGGCTCCTCGTTTCTCTTCAGGCGGTTGATCTGCTTGACCATCACGAAGATGATGAACGCCAGGAGGATGAAGTTGACCAGGATGGTGATGAAATTGCCGTAGGCGAACACGGCGCCCTGCTTCTTGGCCTCCTCCAGCGCCAGCCCGCCGGCCTGTCCGGCCAGCGGCAGGTAGTAATTGGAGAAGTCCAGCCCGCCGACGAGCCTGCCGGCGACCGGCATGATCAGGTCACCGACGATCGAGTCGACGATCTTGCCGAAGGCGCCGCCGATGATCACGCCGACGGCCAGGTCGATGGCGTTGCCCTTGACCGCGAATTCCCTGAATTCCTGCATCATGCTCATGGTGTTCTTTCCCCGAGATTATTGAAGACGGCGTCAGTATTCCGCGCAATTGACGAAAGTCAATCCCCGGCCGCGCACCCCCGGGAGCCCCAGTTTTGCTCCGCTACAATCGGCCGCTGTTTCGCGTACAAGAAAACATCCCCCGAGGACAGCCATGAGTGACGCCCCGCCCAGCAATTTCACCCCCGTACCCCTGGACAGCAGCAAGCGTACCTGGTTGATCGCCTCGAGTTGCGCTGGTGCCGCCGGTGCGGTGGCGCTGGCCACCCCCTTCGTTAGCAGTTTCAGCCCGTCCGAGAAAGCCAAGGCCGCTGGCGCGGCGGTCGAAGTGGACATCTCCAGCCTCAAGTCGGGCGAGAAGATGACGGTGGAATGGCGTGGCAAGCCAGTGTGGATCATGAAGCGCACGCCCGAGCAGATGGAGTCGCTCAAGAAGACCGATGCCGAGGTGGCCGATCCGAATTCGGAGCGCAACGCCTTTCCCACGCCCGAGTACGCCCGCAACGAAACCCGTTCCATCAAGCCGGAGCTGCTGGTGGTCATCGGCATCTGCACGCACCTGGGCTGCTCGCCGGTGGACAAGTTCCAGACCGGCGTGCAGCCCTCGCTGCCCGACAACTGGCTGGGCGGCTTCTTCTGCCCCTGCCATGGTTCGACCTTCGACATGGCTGGCCGCGTGTTCAAGAACAAGCCGGCGCCCGACAACCTGGAGGTGCCGCCCCACATGTATCTGTCGGACAGCAAGCTGCTGATCGGCGAAGACAAGAAAGCCTAAGAGGCGGCCATGGCTGAATTCAAGGAAATCTCTCCCAATGCGCCGCTGGGCGCCAAAGTGGGCAACTGGTTCGAAAACCGGTTCCCGACCGTGTTCGCGGAATACCGCAAGCACATGTCGGAGTACTACGCGCCCAAGAACTTCAACTTCTGGTACTTCTTCGGCTCACTGGCCATGCTGGTGCTGGTGATCCAGATCGTCACTGGCATCTTCCTGGTGATGCACTACAAGCCCGACGCGGCCAAGGCGTTCGAGTCGGTCGAGTACATCATGCGCGACGTGCCGGGCGGCTGGTTCATCCGCTACATGCATTCGACCGGTGCCTCGGCCTTCTTCGTGGTGGTGTACTTGCACATGTTCCGCGGCCTGATGTACGGCAGCTACCGCAAACCGCGCGAGCTGGTCTGGGTCTTCGGCTGCGCCATCTTCCTGTGCCTGATGGCCGAGGCCTTCATGGGCTACCTGCTGCCCTGGGGCCAGATGTCGTACTGGGGAGCGCAGGTGATCGTGAACCTGTTCGCCGCCGTCCCTTTCATCGGCCCCGACCTGGCCCTGCTGATCCGCGGCGACTACGTGGTGGGGGATGCGACGCTGAACCGCTTCTTCGCCTTCCACGTCATCGCCGTGCCGCTGGTACTGATCGGTCTGGTGGTGGCGCACTTGCTGGCGCTGCACGACGTGGGCTCCAACAACCCGGATGGCATCGAGATCAAGAAGGGGCCCAAGGGCAACCGCTGGTCGCCCGACGCGCCGGCCGACGGCGTTCCGTTCCACCCGTACTACAGCGTGCACGACATCATGGGCGTGGGCGTGTTCCTGATGGTGTTCTTCGCCATCGTGTTCTTCGCGCCGGAGATGGGCGGCTACTTCCTGGAGTACAACAACTTCATCCCCGCCGATCCGCTGGTGACGCCGTCGCACATCGCGCCGGTGTGGTACTTCACGCCGTTCTATTCGATGCTGCGCGCCACCACCGACACCATGGTCAACGTGCTGTGCGCCATCATCGCCGCCGCCACGGTCCTGGGCTTCCTGAAGTGCAAGTGCTCCATGGCCCTGAAGGTGGCCATGGCGGTGGTGGCGCTGGTCGCCATCGCCCTGCTCAAGACCTTCGACGCCAAGTTCTGGGGCGTGGTGGTGATGGGCGGCGCGGTGATCCTGCTGTTCTTCCTGCCCTGGCTGGACCGCAGCCCGGCGCGCTCGATCCGCTACCGTCCGGATTGGCACAAATGGCTCTACGCGGTGTTCGTCGTCTGGTTCATCGTTCTCATGATCCTGGGCATCATGGTGCCGGGCCCGATCTTCGGCACGCCTTCGCTGAGCTGGCTGACCAACGAGCTGGTGGCCATGATCGGCACCCTGTTCTACTTCGGCTTCTTCCTGCTCATGCCCTGGTGGAGCCAACTGGGCGAGCCCAAGCCGGTGCCTGATCGCGTGACCTTCAAGCCTCACTGAAGACCGCTGGAGAACAACAACCATGAACATCTGGAAGAAACTGGTCTTCGGCGTGGCGCTGGCCCTGAACCTGGCCGCCGCCAGCCATGCCGCCTCGGGCGGCATCGCCTGGGACAAGGCGCCCGGCAAGACCAACGACCTGGCGTCGCTGCAGCACGGTGCCAAGCTCTTCGTCAACTACTGCCTGAACTGCCACTCCGCGGCGTTCATGCGCTTCAACCGCCTGAAAGACATCGGGCTGACGGACGAGCAGGTCAAGGACAACCTGCTGTTCGCCACCGAGAAGGTCGGCGACACGATGAAAGCCGCCATCGACCCGAACCAGGCCAAGGCGTGGTTCGGTGCCAACCCGCCCGACCTCACCCTGATCGCCCGCTCGCGCGCTGGCGCGGGCGGCACCGGGGCCGACTACATCTACACTCTGTTCCGCACCTATTACCGCGATCCGTCCAAGCCCACCGGGTGGAACAACCTGGCTTTCCCCAACATCGGCATGCCGCACCCGCTATGGGAACTGCAGGGCGAGCGCCGCCCGGTGTTCGAGACGCGCATGGACCATGGACACGAGGTGCAGGCCTTCGCCGGCCGCTGGGAGCAGGTGACGCCGGGCACCCTGACGCCCCTGCAGTACGATCAGGCCGTGGGTGACCTGGTGAACTACCTGCAATGGATGGGCGAGCCGGCGCAGAACAAGCGGGTCGGCATCGGCGTCTGGGTCATGCTGTTCCTGCTGCTGTTCACGCTCATGGCGTGGCGCTTGAATGCGGCGTACTGGAAAGACGTCAAGTAAACTTTCCCGGTTACTGCCCTGGCGGTGAGCCGGGCTGTCATGGAGTGGGGGTGCGCTGGCCTCAGCGAGCTTCCACTCCTTTGGTTTTAAGGAGCTAGATCACCATGATGGTGCTGTATTCAGGGACCACCTGCCCGTTCTCGCATCGCTGCCGTTTCGTGCTGTTCGAGAAGGGCATGGACTTCGAGATCAGGGACGTCGATCTCTACAACAAGCCCGAGGACATCAGCGTGATGAACCCCTATGGGCAGGTACCGATCCTGGTGGAGCGCGACCTGATCCTGTACGAGTCGAACATCATCAACGAGTACATCGACGAGCGCTTTCCTCATCCCCAGCTCATGCCGGGCGACCCGGTCGATCGGGCGCGGGTGCGGCTGTTCCTGCTCAACTTCGAGAAGGAGCTGTTCGTGCACGTGAGCACGCTCGAAAGCCGCGTCACCAAGAGCAACGAGAAGGCGCTGGAAAAGGCGCGCAATAACATCCGCGACCGCTTGACGCAGATGGCCCCGGTGTTTCTCAAGAACAAGTACATCCTGGGCGAGAACTTCTCCATGCTCGACGTGGCCCTGGCGCCGCTGCTCTGGCGCCTGGACTACTACGGCATCGATCTGTCGAAGAACGCGGCGCCGTTGCTCAAGTATGCCGAACGCATCTTCTCGCGTCCCGCCTACATCGAGGCGTTGACGCCGTCCGAGAAGGTCATGCGCAAGTAAACCCGGGCACGCCATGATGAACGCGCTGGAGTCCACCTCGACGCGGCCCTACTTGGTGCGGGCACTGTACGAGTGGTGCACCGACAATGGCTTGACGCCCTACGTGGCCGTGTTGGCCGACGACACGGTCAAGGTGCCGCGCGAGTACGTGCAGAACGGCGAGATCGTGCTGAACATCAGCGTCGATGCCACCAGCGGGCTCAAGCTGAGCAACGAGTTCATCGAGTTCAAGGCCCGCTTCGCCGGCGTGGCGCGCGAGATCGTCGTGCCCATGGATCGGGTCATCGCCATCTATGCGCGTGAAAGCGGGCAGGGCATGGCGTTTCCGGCCCCTGTCCCTGTGGTGTCCGATGACGGCGCGCCGCCGCCGGAGCTATCCGACGAGCCGCCCCCGGCGGCCAAAGGCATCCAACTGGTGACGCAGCCGGGCACCTCCTCCGGAGATGGCCTTCCACCCGAGCCGCCGCAGCCCGCCAAGCGCAAGCGGCCAGCGCTCAAGCGGATCAAGTAGCGTCCGCATACTAGAATCTGGCCCGGTCCGCCGCCTTAGCTCAGTTGGTAGAGCACCCGCCTTGTAAGCGGTAGGTCGTCAGTTCGAATCCGACAGGCGGCACCATCGCGCATCCGCTTCTATGGCCCGGCGCGCTGAACCTTCACCCGGATGGTTTCCACCGGGTGGCCTGCGGCTTGCAGCGTTCCCAGCAGGACGGGCATCAATTGCCGGATTTTGGCCGCTGCCGCGTTGTGCGGAACCAGCAGGCACCACGCATTTCCCTCGATGGGGCCCGCCGATACGTCCGGCCGCAGTGGTGCCGGCAGGCATGGCCGGACGATGGCGAGCCTGGCGGTGGATTCAGCGAGCATTTGATTCAAGCGCACCAGGGTGGGCGCCTGTTCGAGCGCTTGCCGCACGGTCATGGATGAGGAGGGTTTTGGGCGCATGGGGGAGTGCGGGAGTGCGATGAACGGGCTTCCTCGAGGCGGCCTGCACCGGCAGGTAAAATGCCCCGTTTTCCCGCGAAGAAGACCGTGGGCGGCGCGCCTCAGGCTTGCCTGCGGCTGCGCAGCCCTTATCTTCGCACCACTTTGATCTGAATGGGACAGTCGGTCGCCGCCGGGTGCGCATCCTGGGCGTCGCGGTGACCGCTCACGCATGGCCACGACCTTCCTCACCAAGATTTTCGGCAGCCGCAATGACCGGCTGCTGAAGCAATACCGCAAGACCGCCGCGAGCATCAATGCCCTGGAGCCCGAGTTCGAGAAACTGAACGACGACGAACTGCGTGCAAAGACACCCGAGTTCCGGGATCGTCTGGCCAAGGGTGAAGCCTTGGAGCAGTTGCTGCCCGAGGCATTCGCCGTGGTGCGCGAGGCCTCCAAGCGTGTGATGAAGATGCGCCACTTCGACGTGCAGTTGATCGGCGGCATGGCGCTGCACGAAGGCAAGATCGCCGAGATGCGCACCGGCGAGGGCAAGACGCTGACCGCCACGCTGCCCGTGTACCTGAACGCGCTGGCGGGCAAGGGCGTCCACGTGGTGACGGTCAACGACTACCTGGCCAACCGCGACGCGCAGTGGATGGGGCGCCTGTACAACTTCCTGGGCCTTACGGTGGGCGTCAACCTGCCGCAGATGACGCGCGAGGCCAAGCAGGCGGCCTATGGCTCGGACATCACCTACGGCACCAACAACGAGTTCGGCTTCGACTACCTGCGCGACAACATGGTCTACGAGACGCAGGACCGGGTGCAGCGCGTGCTGAACTACGCCATCGTCGACGAGGTGGACTCCATCCTGATCGACGAGGCGCGCACGCCGCTCATCATCAGCGGCCAGGCCGAGGACCACACCGCGCTCTACATCGCGATGAACCAGGTGGTGCCCTTTCTCACGCGGCAGGAAGGCGAGGCCGACCCCCGCACGGGCGAGGGCGTGACCCAGCCGGGCGACTTCACCGTTGATGAGAAGGCGCATCAGGTCTACCTGACGGAGCAGGGCCACGAGAGCGCCGAGCGCATCCTGGCCGAGCGGGGGCTGATTGCCCAGGGCGCCAGCCTGTACGACCCAGCCAACATCTCGCTGATGCACCACCTGTACGCGGCGCTGCGGGCCAATCATCTCTACCACCGCGACCAGCACTACGTGGTGCAGCAGGGTGAGAGCGGTACCGAGATCGTGATCGTGGACGAGTTCACCGGCCGCCTGATGAGCGGCCGCCGCTGGAGCGACGGCCTGCACCAGGCGGTGGAAGCCAAGGAAGGCGTGCCGATCCAGGCCGAGAACCAGACGCTCGCTTCCATCACCTTCCAGAACTACTTCCGCCTTTATGGCAAGCTGGCCGGCATGACCGGCACGGCCGACACCGAAGCCTACGAGTTCCAGGAGATCTACGGTCTGGAGACCGTGGTCATCCCGCCCAACCGCCCGAGTAAGCGCGACGACCAGCTCGACCGCGTCTACAAGACCACGCAGGAAAAATACGACGCCGCCATCGCCGACATCCGCGAATGCCACGAGCGCGGCCAGCCAGTGCTGGTGGGCACGTCGTCGATCGAGAACTCCGAGATCATCTCCAACCTGCTGCAGAAGGCGAAGCTGCCGCACCAGGTGCTGAACGCGAAGCAGCACGCCCGCGAGGCTGACATCGTGGTGCAGGCGGGCCGCCCGAAGATGATCACCATCGCCACCAACATGGCGGGCCGCGGCACCGACATCGTGCTGGGCGGCAGCATCGAGAAGATGGTGCAAGCCATCGAGGCCGATCCGGCGCTGGACGACGCCGCGCGCCAGGCCAAGGCGGCCGAGCTGCGTGCGCAGTGGCAAAAGGACCACGAACTGGTCAAGTCGCTGGGCGGCCTGCGCATCATTGCCACCGAGCGGCACGAGAGCCGCCGCATCGACAACCAGCTTCGCGGCCGTTCGGGCCGCCAGGGAGACCCGGGTTCGTCGCGCTTTTACCTCAGCCTGGACGACCCGCTGATGCGCATTTTCGCCGGCGACCGCGTGCGCGCCATCATGGAGCGGCTCAAGATGCCCGAGGGCGAGGCGATCGAGGCCGGTATCGTCACGCGCAGCATCGAGAGCGCCCAGCGCAAGGTGGAGGCGCGCAACTTCGACATCCGCAAGCAACTGCTGGAGTACGACGACGTGTCGAACGACCAGCGCAAGGTGATCTACGAGCAACGCAACGACATCCTGGACGCACAAGACCTGACCGCGCAGATCGACGCCCTGCGCGAGGGCTGCTTCAACGATCTGGTGCGCCAGTACGTGCCGGCCGAGTCGGTGGAGGAGCAGTGGGACATTCCCGGCCTCGAGAAGGTGCTGACCGAGGAATGGCAGATCGAGTTGCCCCTGCAGCAGGAAGTCGAATCCTCCAGCGTCATCACCGACGACGACATCGCCGAGAAGGTGGTGGCTGCCGCCAACCAGGCCTATGCTGCCCGGCTGGAGTTGGTGGGCGCCGAGAATTTTCGCCAGTTCGAGCGCGCCGTGCTGCTGCAGAACATCGACCTTCATTGGCGCGAGCACCTGTCGGCGCTGGACTATCTGCGCCAGGGCATCCACCTGCGCGGCTACGCGCAGAAGCAGCCCAAGCAGGAATACAAGCGCGAGGCGTTCGAGCTGTTCGGGCAGTTGCTCGACATCGTCAAGAACGAGGTCACGCGCACGTTGATGACGGTGCGCATCCAGTCCAGCGAGCAGCTCGGGCAGGCCGCCGAGGACCTGGAGCAACGTGGCGAGCACGTCAGCAACGTCACCTACACCGCGCCCACCGAGACCGGCGAGGCCCAGACCCTGCCCGAATCCGCGCTGCGCGGCACCGCTGCGGCAGCGGCGGCCGTCGCGGGAGGTGCGGCCGCCGTGCCGCGCGTGGGCCGCAACGACCCCTGCCCCTGCGGCAGCGGCAAGAAATACAAGCAATGCCATGGCGCGCTGAACTGAGGGCGCACGCAAGGGCGGCGGCAACGGGCTTCGGCCCGTTTGCTTTTTGCCAACTCGGATAATCCACATCTTTAACCCAAGCCGACCACCATGCCCGTCAACCTGACCGCTCCCGACGCTTCCCAGTTGTTCCCCGTCGCCGGCGTGCGACTCGGCGTGGCCGAGGCCGGCGTGCGCAAGGCGGGCCGCAAGGACCTGACGGTGATCCTGCTGGATGAAGGCGCCAGCGTCGCCGGCGTATTCACGCAGAACCGCTTCTGCGCCGCGCCGGTGCAGGTGTGCCGCGAGCATCTTGCGCAGGGCGCCATCCGCGCCATCGTGGTCAACACCGGCAACGCCAACGCGGGCACCGGGGAGGCCGGCCTGCGCCGCGCCCGCCAGACCTGCACGGCGCTGGCCGGCCTGCTGCAACTGCAGCCGCGGCAGGTGCTGCCGCTTTCCACCGGCGTCATCATGGAGCCGCTGCCCGTCGATCGCATCGAAGCCGGTCTGCCCGCCGCCATCGCCGACGCCCAGGCCAGCCACTGGGCGCGCGCCGCCGAGGCCATCATGACCACCGACACCGTGCCCAAGGCCTTCAGCGCCCGGGCGCGGGTGGGCGGCGCCGAGGTCACCGTCACTGGGATAGCCAAGGGCGCCGGAATGATCCGCCCCAACATGGCCACCATGCTGGGCTTTTTGGCCACCGACGCGCGCGTCGATCCGGCGCTGATGCCGCGCCTTGCGCTGGAACTGGCCGAAGGCTCGTTCAACCGCGTGACGGTCGATGGCGACACGTCCACCAACGACTCCTTCCTCGTCATCGCCACCCACCAGGCGGGCAACGCACCCGTCACCTCGCTGGACTCGGACGAGGGCCGGGCGCTGAAGGCCGCGCTGTTGGACGTGGCGCGCCAGCTCGCCCAGGCCATCGTGCGCGACGGCGAGGGCGTCACCAAGTTCATCACCGTGCGCGTCGAAGGCGGCCGCACCGCCGCCGAATGCCGGCAGGTGGCCTACGCCATCGCGCACTCGCCGCTGGTCAAGACCGCCTTCTTCGCCAGCGACCCCAACCTGGGCCGCATCCTGGCGGCCGTGGGCTATGCCGGCATCGGTGACCTCGACCAGACCAGGATCGACCTGCACCTGGACGATGTGCACGTCGCCATCAACGGCGGTCGCCACCCCGCCTACCGCGAGGAAGACGGCCAGCGCGTGATGAAGCAGGCCGAGATCACCGTGCGCGTGGGTCTGGGCCGGGGCGACGCGGCCGACACCGTGTGGACTTGCGACCTGAGTCACGACTACGTGAGCATCAACGCCGACTATCGGTCTTGATCCCGGACCCTTTCTTGCTATTTTATTAATAGCTGATAGCGCAATATAGACGCCAGATAGAGCCGGAAATGAACGATAAATTCGCCCACCTGATCGAGCGCGCCGAGCAGCTCATCACCCGCATCGAGGCCGTGCTGCCGCAGCCGCTGGGCGCGCCCGACTGGAGCCAGTCCGTGGCCTGGCGCTACCGCAAGCGCGCCTCCGGCCACGGCATGCTGGAGCCGGTGCGGCACGTGGACGCGATGCAGCTCGCCGACCTGAAGGAGATCGACGCGCAGAAGGACAGGATCGAGCGCAATACACGCCAGTTCGTCGAAGGCCGCCCCGCCAACAACGTGCTGCTGACCGGCGCGCGCGGCACCGGCAAGTCCTCGCTCATCAAGGCCTGCCTGAACGCCTACGCGCCGCGCGGCCTGCGCCTGATCGAGGTGGACAAGGCCGACTTGACCGACCTGCCCGACATCGTCGACGTCGTCAGCGGACGCCCCGAGAAGTTCATCGTCTACTGCGACGACCTCAGCTTCGACGAGGGCGAGGCGGGCTACAAGGCGCTCAAGAGCATCCTCGACGGCTCGGTCGCCGCCAGCACGCCCAACGTGCTGGTCTACGCCACCAGCAACCGCCGCCACCTGCTGCCCGAATACATGAAGGACAACCTCAGCTACACCCACACCGACGATGGCGAGGTGCATCCGGGCGAGGTGATCGAGGAGAAGATCTCGCTGTCCGAGCGCTTCGGCCTGTGGGTCAGCTTCTACCCCTTCAGCCAGAACGAGTACCTGGCCATCGTCGCGCAGTGGCTCGGCGCCCTGGGCGCCAGCGCCGCGCAGATCGAGGCCGCGCGGGCCGAGGCGCTGGTCTGGGCGCTGGAGCGCGGCTCCCGCTCCGGACGCGTGGCCTACCAGTTCGCCCGCGACTTCATGGGGCGCGCGGCGGCGTGAGCGGGCCAGTCCTCAAGGCCGACGCCCATCTGCGCCGCGCGGACGGGCAGGAGGGTGAGCGCCAGGTGGTCGATGTGGCCGTCGGCGTGCTGCTGCAACCCGACGGGCGCTTTCTGCTCACCTCCCGCCCGCCGGGCAAGGTCTACGCCGGCTACTGGGAATTCCCCGGCGGCAAGCTGGAGGCGGGCGAGAGCGTTGAGCAGGCGCTGGCGCGCGAGTTGCACGAGGAACTGGGCATCGACCTCGCGCCGGCCGGCGTGCAGCGCTGGCGCGAGCAAATGGTGGACTACCCGCACGCGCTGGTGCGGCTGCACTTTTGCAAGGTGATGGCGTGGCGCGGCGAGTTGCAGATGCGCGAAGGCCAGCGCTTCGTGTGGGAGCGGTTGCCCGTTCAAGCGCAGCCGGTGCTGCCCGGCGCGGTTCCGGTGCTGGACTGGCTGGCCGAAGAGGTGGGTCAGCCTCGCCGAATGCTCTGATATTGATAGCTGAAGACGCTTATATGGCGCTGGCTACAGGCCAAAAAGACTTGACGCTGATCGTTTTTCGGAGCTACTGGGCAGACGAGGGCGGCGCGGCATCGGCCCCGTCGTCTTCCTGCACTTCGACGCGAAAACTCTCGCTGGCCCAGGCGCCCAGGTCATGCAGCTTGCAGCGTTCGCCGCAGAAGGGGCGGAAGCGGTTCTCTGGCGCGTACAGGCTGGGGCCGCCGCAGGCGGGGCAGCGCACGGTGCGGGGCAGGGGTGGCGCCGTCATGCGCACAGCGCTAGTTCGAACGGGGCGTCCTCCCGCGCGGCATGCAGCTTGCCGTCGGCGTCGAGGCGCGCCAGGCGCACGGCCGCCATCAGGCGATTGCCGCTGATCTCGGGCACCAGCTTGAGCGATGCGTCGATGCGCAGGCGCAGCAACTGGAAGGTGCGCCCCTGTGGCAGCGTCTGCTGGAACTGGCCGGCGGTGGCCATCATCATCTGCGGCTTGCCCGTGTCGCGCAAGATCTGCAGCAGCAGGCCGATGGCTTGCGCCATCGGGCCCAGCGAGGCGGCCCACTGCTGCAGGTCGGCGCGGCGCGCGCCCGCCTGGCCTTGTTGCCAGGCGTGGTAGGCGGGCAGGTCGAACTCGCAGGTGCCGCCAGGGATCACGGCGCGGCTGCGGATGCCCATGAGCCACTCGATCTCGGTCAGCTCGTGGCCGGGCTTGCTGTGCTGCTGGCTGAGGCGGTTGAAGGCGTCGTCCAGGCGCGCCAAGATAGCGTCGAGCGAAGCCTCCGAGATGGCGGGGTTGCCGCGGAAGGCGGCCATGTGGGCCTTCTGCTTCTCCAGGTCCTTCAGCACGTCCGACTTCAGGTCGGCGCGGCTGGTGACGTCCATGACCTCGAAGATGGTGATGAGCGCGAAATGGTGGTCCAGCGCCGAGTCGCGCGGCAGCAACTGGCCGAGGCGGCCGAACAGGTGTTCGAGCCGGAGATAGGTGCGAATGCGTTCATTGAAAGGGTATTCGTACAGGATCACGCGCAGGCTTTCGCTGACTGGCGCGAATCATAGCCCGAAGCGCGCGGCCAACTCCTGCACTGCCGTGCGCAGTTCACGCAATGTGACACCTTCGCCGTTGAAGACCACCAGGTCGGCGGCGGCCAGCCGCTGCGCGCGGGTGGCCTGCGCGGCCAGGATCTGCTCGATCTGCGCGCGCGGCAGTCCGCTGCGCGCGACCACGCGCTCGATCTGGACCTCTGGCGGGCAGTCCACCACCAGCACGCGGTCCACCCGGGCGCGCCAGCGCGGCCCGGACTCGACCAGCAGGGGCACGTCGAACACCAGCAGTGGTCGGCCCTCGCTCAGGGCTTGCTGGGCTTGGCGGTCGGTTTCCTGGCCGACCAGTGGGTGGATGATCGCCTCCAGACGCTGGCGGGCCGTGGCGTCGCGGTAGACCAGGTCGCGCATGGCGGCGCGGTCCAGCGCGCCGTCGGCGCCGATCAGCGCGGCGCCGAATTCGGCCGCGATGGCCGGCAGCGCGCTGCCGCCGGCGGCCGTGGTGGCGCGGGAGATCGCGTCGGCATCGATCACGGCCGCACCCCGTTCGGCCAGCATGCCGCCCACCGTGGTCTTGCCGCTGCCGATGCCGCCGGTCAAGCCAAGCTGGATGAGCATCATCCCGTGGGAGTCTACAGGCCGACCACGCGCAGGATGGCCGATGGGCTGAAGATCATGGCCGTCAGGCCCGCCATGGAGAGGAACGGGCCGAAGGGCACCACGCCCCCCTCGCGCAGCGAGCGGGCCATCTTCATGCCGATGCCCACGACGGCGCCGATCACCGAGGCCATCAGGATGATGGGCACCAGTGCCGGCCAGCCGAACCAGGCGCCCAGCGCGGCGAACAGCTTGAAGTCGCCGTAGCCCATGCCCTCCTTGCCAGTGGCGAGCTTGAAGGCCCAGTACACCCCCCATAGCGACAGGTACCCGGCCACGGCGCCCCAGACCGCCTGCGGCAGCGGCACCTGGGTCCAGCCCAGCGCCGAGGCGATCAGGCCGGCCCACAGCAGGGGCAGCGTCAGGTCGTCGGGCAGCAGCGTCGTGTCCCAGTCGATCAGCGTCAGCGCCACCAGCACGGCGGCGAACAGGCACCACGCGGCGGCGGCGGGCGTCCAGCCCCAGCGCCAGGCGCACCACGCGAACAGCGCGCCGGTCACCAGCTCGACCGCGGGGTAGCGCGGGCTGATCGGCGTTCCGCAGGATGAGCACTTGCCCCGCAGGGCCAGCCAGCTCAGCACGGGAATGTTTTCGTGCCAGCGGATCTGGTGCCCGCAGTGCGGACAGCGCGAGCGTGGCACCATCAGGTTGAAGGGCGGCTGCGGTTCGGCGGGCCGGCCCGCCAATTCGGCGCATTCCTCCGCCCACTGCCGCTCCATCATCTTCGGCAGGCGATGGATGACCACGTTGAGGAAGCTGCCTACGAGCAGGCCGAACACGCCGCCCAGCGTGGCCTGCAGCCACAGCGCTTCCGGCATCAGACAACCTGGCCCAGCTTGAAGATCGGCAGGTACATCGAGATCACGATGCCGCCGATGACGATGCCCAGGATGGCGATGATGATCGGCTCCATCAGGCTCGACAGGCCGGTGACCATCTCGTCCACCTCGGACTCGTAGAAGTCGGCCGCCTTGCCCAGCATGTGGTCGAGCGCGCCGGATTCCTCGCCGATGGCGGTCATCTGCAGCACCATGCTGGGAAAGATGTTGGCATGGGTCATCGCGGTGGTCAGGCTGATGCCGGTCGAGACCTCCTTCCGGATCTGGTCTGTGGCCATCTTGTAGACCGAGTTGCCCGAGGCGCCGCCGATCGAGTCCAGCGCCTCGACCAGCGGCACGCCGGCCGCAAACATCGTGGAGAGGGTGCGCGTCCAGCGCGCGATCACCGATTTCTCGACCAGATCGCCGAAGATCGGCAGCTTGAGCATCAGGCGATCCATGAACATCTGGACCTTCTCGCTGCGCTTCCAGGCCTGCAGAAAGAAATAGACGCCTCCGATCAGGCCGCCGAAGATCAGCCACCACCATTGGACGAAGAATTCGCTCATCGCGATGACGAACAGCGTCGGCGCGGGCAAGTCGGCACCGAAGGAGGTGAACACCTCCTTGAACGCCGGGATCACGAAGATCATGATCACGGAGACGACGACGAAAGCCACGATCAGAACGGCGACGGGATACATCAGGGCCGACTTGATCTTGGACTTGATCGCCTCGGTTTTCTCCATGTAGGTGGCCAGGCGATCGAGCAGGCTTTCCAGAATGCCGGCGGCTTCCCCTGCCTCCACCAAGTTGCAGTACAGGCTGTTGAAATGGATCGGGTACTTGCGGAACGCGGCCGAGAGCGAGGTGCCGGTCTCGATGTCGGTCCGGATGTCGTTGAGCAGCCGGGTCACGCTGGCATTGGGGTTGCCGCGGCCCACGATGTCGAAGGACTGCAGCAGCGGCACGCCGGCCTTCATCATCGTGGCCAGCTGGCGCGTGAAAATGGCGATGTCCTTGGGCTTGATCTTCTTGCCCGCGCGCATGCGGCGCTTCTTGATCTTGGTGACCAGCACGCCCTGGCGGCGCAGCGTGGCCTGCACCTGGTTCTCGCCGCCGGCGCGGGTTTCGCCGCGAACGATCTTGCCGTGGCGGTCCTTGCCCTCCCACTCGAAGACGAACTCCTTGATGTTCTTCGTGCCAGCGACTCGGGTTGCCATGTGGTGTTCTTTCTTATAGGTTGGTCACGGCCAGGACTTCCTCGAGCGAAGTGACGCCGATGCGGACCTTGTGCAGGCCCGACTGCCGCAGCGACCGGACGCCTTCCGCGCGCGCCTGCTCGGCGATGTCCAGCGCGCTGCCGTCCGCCAGGATGGTGCGTTGTATACCCTCGCTGATCGGCATGACCTCGTGGATGCCGATCCGGCCCTTGTAGCCGTTGATGCAGGCCGCGCAGCCGACCGGCCTGTAGGGCGTCCAGCTGCCATCCAATTCCTCTTCGATGAACCCGGCCTCTACCAGCGTCTCCCGGGGGATGTCTATCGGCGCCTTGCAACCGGGGCACAGGCGCCTGGCCAGGCGCTGCGCGGTGATCAGGATCACGCTGGAGGCGATGTTGAACGGGGCGATGCCCATGTTGCGCATGCGCGTCAGCGTGGTGGGCGCGTCGTTCGTGTGCAGGGTGGAGAGCACCAGGTGGCCAGTCTGGGCGGCCTTGATGGCGATGTCGGCCGTTTCGAGATCGCGGATCTCGCCCACCATGATGATGTCCGGATCCTGGCGCAGGAAGGCCCTGAGCGCGGTCGCGAAGGTCAGGCCCGCTTTCTCGTTGACGTTGACCTGGTTGACGCCTGGCACGTTGATTTCCGACGGGTCTTCTGCCGTGGCGATGTTGACGCCGGGCTTGTTCAGCAGATTCAGGCAGGTGTAGAGCGACACCGTCTTGCCGGAGCCGGTCGGGCCGGTGACGAGGATCATGCCGTAGGGACGCTCGATGGCCTTCAGCAGGCGTGCTTTTTCTTCCGGTTCGTAACCGAGCGCCTCGATGCCGAGCTTGGCGCTGCTCGGGTCCAGGATGCGGATCACGATCTTCTCGCCGAACAGTGTCGGCAAGGTGCTGACGCGGAAATCGATCACGCGATCGGGGCCGAGCCGGAGTTTCATCCGGCCGTCCTGCGGCACGCGCTTCTCGGAGATGTCCAGGCGCGAGATCACCTTGATCCGGGAGGCCAGCTTGTCCTTGATGGCGACCGGCGGCGAGACGATTTCGCGCAACTCGCCGTCGATGCGGAAACGGACACGGTAGTTGTATTCGTACGGCTCGAAATGCAGATCGGAGGCGCGCATGTTGAACGCGTCGATCAGCATTTTGTGCAGGAACTTGACCACTGGCACGTCTTCGGCGTCTTCCGCCGGCGTGGCGGATGTGAGCGACGCGTCGTCGAACTCGAAATCTCCGCTGACGATGTGGTGCGTCGTCTCGGTGGTGGATTTCGTGTGGGCATCGATCAGGCGCGTGAGCTTGTCGAATTCCGCGATCACCCATTCCACGCCCATCTGGGTGGCGAACTTGATCTTCTCGGCGGCCTCATGGTCGGACGGATCGGCCGTGGCCACGATCAGGCGGCCGTTGCGCTTGCTCAGCGCCAGCAGGCGGTAGGCCTGGGACAGCTTGACATCGATCAGATTGGCGGGCAAACGCTGCAGGTCCAAGGCGTTGACGTCGATCAGTGGCGCCGAGAACGCCTGGGACATGGTGTGCGCCAGGTCGGCGGCGGACACCGCGCCGGACTCGGTCAGCTCCGTGATGAACTTCCTGTTGTTGGCCTGCGCCTTTCGGTAGATGTCCTCGGCGGCCTTCTGGTCGAGCTTGCCCGCCATGACCAGCGCTCTGCCGACCCCGGGCAGTGCGGAGGTCGTGGATTCCCTGCAAATGGAGTCGCCAACGGCCATGGATCAATCGTTCCTGCAGGCGCAAACAGCCTGGCGATCATCGCCGAAGAGTGAGAATGTGTAAATGTCCCCTGATCCGCGATGTGTGCGGTAATCGACACATTGCCTTTGCGAATGCCTGGGCGCCGGCCCGGCTGGGGGAAAACTGGTCGGGGTGAGAGGATTCGAACCTCCGGCCTCTACGTCCCGAACGTAGCGCTCTACCAGGCTAAGCTACACCCCGATGGTGCCCGGCCCACAGGGTTACGAGCGCCGCTGCAGCAGCTGAGCCGGCAATTCTAGCAAACTATCTGCGTGGGTATTGTGCGGCAGTGCGCGCAAGGCATCGATGGCGCGGCGCGCCTGCTCGGCGGCGAGCAGGCGCGTGCCTTCGAGCGCCCCGCAGCGGCGCACGATGGTCACGATGGCGGCCAGCTCCGTGGTGCTGCCGGTTTCGATGGCCTGCCGTATCGTGGCGGCTTCGTCGGGGGTGCCCAGCCGCATCGCCAGGATCAGCGGCAGGGTGACCTTACCCTCGCGCAGGTCGTCGCCGAGGTTCTTGCCCATCTCGCCAGCATCGCCGTCGTAGTCGAGCACGTCGTCGATCACCTGGAAGGCCGTGCCCAGCGATTGGCCGTATTCGGCGCACGCCGCTTCCAGCTCGGGCGGGCTACCGGCCAGCACGGCGGCCAGGCGGCAACTGGCCTCGAACAGCTTGGCGGTCTTCGAGCGGATCACGCGCAGGTAGGCGTCCTCGTCCAGCGAGGCATCGCGGATGTTCATCAACTGCAGCACTTCGCCTTCGGCGATCACGTTCGTGGCGTCTGCCAGGATTTCCATCACGCGCATGCTGCCGGTTTCGACCATCATCTGGAAGGCGCGTGAATACAGGAAGTCGCCCACCAGCACGCTGGCCGGGTTGCCGAACACCTCGTTGGCGGTAGCACTGCCGCGGCGCAGGGTGGATTCGTCCACGACGTCGTCGTGCAGCAGGGTGGCGGTGTGGATGAACTCGACCACCGCCGCCAGGTTGAAGCGCTGCACGCTGGTGCAGCCCAGTGCGCCGCAGGTGAGCAGCAGCAGCACCGGGCGCAGGCGCTTGCCGCCCGACGAGATGATGTAGCGCGCCACTTCGCCGACCAGGGGCACGCCCGAATCCAGGCGGCGCGCGATGGTGGCGTCGACCTCGCGCATGTCGCCGGCGGCAAGCGCCAGCGCGCGGCTGGTGGGATTCGGGGGGGCGGACAAGGCGTGGACCAGGGGCGGGCAGTCGGAACCGGGAAAGGCGCCCCAAGGCGCCGAGTCGAGCGGGCATTATAGGTTTGCCCCAGGGCGGAAACAGTCGCCGGGACGGCGGTTTGCGAGCCTCGCTCGCCTTTGCTAAAATACGCGGTTCGCCGGAAGTTGGTCTGGCGAAACTTTCTTCAAAAGGGTCTTCATATGTACGCGGTCATAAAAACCGGTGGCAAGCAGTATCGCGTTGCCTCCGGCGAAAAGATCAAGATAGAACAGATAGCTGCGGACGTGGGCCAGGAGATCACCATCGATCAGGTTTTGGCTGTCGGCAGCGGCGGCGACCTGCAGGTGGGGGCTCCCCTGGTGTCCGGCGCCACGGTGGTGGCGAAGGTCGTCGCGCACGGCAAGCACGACAAGGTGCGCATCTTCAAGATGCGCCGGCGCAAGCACTACCAGAAGCGCCAGGGCCATCGCCAAGGCTATACCGAACTCGAAATCGGCGCCATCAACGGCGGCCAGTCCAAGGAGTAAACCACCATGGCACAGAAAAAAGGCGGCGGCTCCACGCGCAACGGCCGCGATTCCAAGCCCAAGATGTTGGGCGTGAAGGTGTTCGGCGGCCAGGCCATCAGCGCCGGCTCCATCATCGTGCGCCAGCGCGGCACGCGTTTCCATGCGGGCAGCAACGTCGGCGTGGGCAAGGACCACACGCTGTTCGCACTGGTCGATGGTCAGGTGTCGTTCACGACCAAGGGTGCGCTGAGCAAGCACACCGTGGTGGTGACCCCGGCGGCCTGACGTCCATTCCGCCCACCCTGCCGGAGCCCCGCCCGAGCGGGGCTTTGGCGTTTCTGGCGACGCCGTCAACTGGGACTGCCCATGAAATTCGTCGACGAGGCCTACATCGATATCGCCGCCGGTGATGGCGGCAACGGCTGCGTCTCGTTCCGGCACGAGAAGTACAAGGAATTCGGCGGCCCCAACGGCGGCGACGGCGGGCGCGGCGGGCACGTGTTCGCGCTGGCAGACCCCAGCCTCAACACGCTGGTCGATTTCCGCTATGCGCGCCGCCACGAGGCCAAGCGCGGCCAGCACGGCATGGGCTCGGACATGTTCGGCGCCGCGGGCGACGACATCACGCTGAAGATGCCGGTGGGCACGATCATCAGCGACGCGGAGAGCGGGGAGGTGCTGTTCGAGCTGCTAGCGCCGGGCGAGAAGATCCTGATCGCCAAGGGCGGCGACGGCGGCTTCGGCAATCTGCGCTTCAAGAGCGCCATCAACCGCGCGCCGCGCCAGAAGACGCCCGGCTGGCCCGGCGACAAGAAGAGCCTCAAGCTCGAGCTGAAGGTGCTGGCCGACGTCGGCCTGCTGGGCATGCCCAATGCGGGCAAGTCCACCTTCATCGCGGCCGTCAGCAACGCGCGGCCCAAGATCGCCGACTACCCCTTCACCACGCTGCACCCCAACCTCGGCGTGGTGCGCGTGGGGCCGGAGCAGAGCTTCGTGGTGGCCGACATCCCCGGGCTGATCGAGGGGGCGTCGGAAGGCGCCGGCCTGGGCCACCTGTTCCTGCGCCACCTGCAGCGCACCCGGCTGCTGCTGCACGTCGTGGATATCGCGCCCTTCGATGAGGGCGTCGATCCGGTCGCGCAGGCCCGGGCCATCGTGGCCGAGCTCAAGAAGTACGACAAATCGCTTTACGACAAGCCGCGCTGGCTGGTGCTCAACAAGCTGGACATGGTGCCGGCGGACGAGCGCGCCGCGCGCGTGAAGGACTTCGTGCGGCGGCTGCGCTGGAAGGGGCCGGTGTTCCAGATCTCGGCGCTGACCCGCGAAGGCTGCGAGCCGCTGGTGCAGGCCATCTACCAGCACGTGCGTGCCGAGCAGCAGGCCGCCACGCACGAGCCACCGCATGACCCACGCTTCGATGCGGAATAGTTTGCTATCTAATTAATAGCTATTGGCGAAATATTGGCGCGGGCTATAGCCATAAATGACTCAAAAAATCACTTCGGAGGCCCTGCGGCAGGCACGCCGCATCGTGATCAAGGTGGGCTCCAGCCTGGTCACCAACGAGGGGCGCGGGCTGGACGAGGCGGCCATCGGCGAATGGTGCCGCCAGATGGCGCTGCTGGCGCGCGGCGACGATGGCCTGGGCCGGCGCGAGGTGGTCATGGTCTCCAGCGGCGCGATCGCCGAGGGCATGAAGCGCCTGGGCTGGGCCCGGCGCCCGCACGAGGTCAACGAACTGCAGGCCGCCGCCGCCGTGGGCCAGATGGGCCTGGCGCAGATGTACGAGACCAAACTGCGCGAGCACGGCCTGCGCAGCGCGCAGGTGCTGCTGACGCACGCCGACCTGGCCGACCGCGAGCGCTACCTGAACGCGCGTTCCACCCTGATGACGCTGCTGCAGTACCAGGTGCTGCCGGTCATCAATGAGAACGACACCGTCGTCACCGATGAGATCAAGGTCGGCGACAACGACACCCTGGGCGCGCTGGTGGCCAACCTGATCGAGGCCGACCTGTTGGTCATCCTGACCGACCAGCGCGGCTTGTTCACCGCCGACCCGCGTCGCGACCCGCGGGCCGAGTTCGTGCACGAGGCGCGCGCGGGCGACCCGGCGCTGGAACGCATGGCCGGCGGCGCCGGCTCCAGCATCGGCAAGGGCGGCATGCTGACCAAGATCGTGGCGGCGCGGCGCGCGGCTGGCTCGGGCGCGTCCACCGTCATCGCCTGGGGCCGCGAGCCCGATGCGCTGCTGCGGCTGGCGCGCGGCGAGAACATCGGCACCCTGCTGGTGGCGCCGACCCAGAAGACCCAGGCGCGCAAGCAGTGGATGGCCGATCACCTGCAGTTGCGCGGCGCGCTCACCGTGGACGAGGGGGCGGCCGCCAAGCTGCGCGGCGAGGGCAAGAGCCTGCTGCCGATCGGCATGACGCAGGTGGAAGGCGTGTTCTCGCGCGGCGACGTCATCGCCATCCGCGACGCCGCGGGCGGCGAACTGGCGCGCGGGCTGGCCAACTACTCCAGCGCCGAGGCGCGCCTGCTGTGCCGCCGGCCGTCGAGCGAGATCGAGGCGCTGCTCGGCTACAGCGCCGAGCCCGAGATGGTGCACCGCGACAACTTGGTGCTGATGCGCTGAGCGCCCCGGCGGCCGGCCAGGATCAGCGGTACAGCGACTGGCTGCCCGACTTCAGCTCGCGCACCATGTCCCGCACGGTCTGCCGCACGCCGGGGCCGACGCAGAGGCCGTCGCGCGCCAGCCGGTAGGGGTGCTGGACCACCACGCCGCTCTGGCCCCGCATGGTCTTCCAGGTGTTGTCGCCGTTGGGACTCCATTCGCCGCCCTGCACCTGCCGCGCGTACACGCGGTACTCGGCCGTGGCGCAGCGGATACCTTCGTAGGTGGCGTTCACGGCCGAAGGGCCGCGCGCCACCACCACGTAGCGCACCACGCCGGTGTCGTGGTTGAGGGTGATGGTTTCGGGGTCGATGCCCATCTCGACCGTCGACGAGCGCGGCATCTCGATCTCGATCAGCTGCTGCACGCTGTAGGCCGGTGGTGGTGGTGGCGCGTCTTCCTTCCAGTCGGCGCGGTCCAGGTCGGCGTACTGCGCGGCGGCGGAGAAGGCCGCCGCCAGGGCGGTGGTGGCCAGCAGGCGCGGCAGCGGCGTGCGCGCCGGGATGTGCACGTGAGAGGTCATGGATCCTTTCGCGGCGTGAGCGCCGGGCGCGCGATCCCTTCCAGCGCCAAGCCCGGAGGCCGCTCGAAAGCGGCGGCCGCGGGCGGGTGTTCCTGAACCCCGATCGGCGGCAGATCACCATGCTCGCGCGCGCGCATGCCGCCGCGCAGGAAGCGATTGCGGTATTCGGGCCGGGGCAGGAAGCGCGCCAGTTCGATCAGCGCCATCTCGTACACGCCGCGCTTGAATTCGACCACCACGTCCAGCGGCACCCAGTAGTCGTTCCAGCGCCAGGCATCGAATTCGGGGTGGCTGGTGGCGCGCAGATTCAGGTTCCAATCGTGCGCCACCAATTGCAGCAGATACCAGATCTGCTTCTGGCCCTTGTAATGGCCGCGCGCGTCGCGGCGGATGAACCGGTCTGGCACCTCGTAGCGCAACCAGTCGCGGGTCCGGGCCACAATGCGCACATGCTCCGGCTGAAGCCCGACTTCCTCGTGCAACTCCCGGAACATGGCCTGCTCGGGAGATTCGCCCCGATCGATGCCGCCTTGCGGGAATTGCCAGGAGTGGGAGCGGATGCGCTTGCCCCAAAATACCTGGTTCTTCTGGTTGAGCAGGATGATGCCGACGTTCGGGCGAAAGCCTTCCCGGTCGAGCATAATCAAACCTCAAAATCTATAAATTGTGACCATTATGCACCGCGCCCGATGCGGGGCGAGTGAGCACAAACCCCCAAGTTCGGTGCGCCTATCGCACCCGATGCCGATGAAAGCCTCCCAGTTCCTGATCTCCACTCTCAAGGAAGCGCCTGCCGACGCCGAAGTCGTCAGCCACCAGCTCATGATGCGCGCCGGCATGATCAAGCGCCTCAGCGCGGGCATCTACACCTACATGCCCATGGGCCTGCGCGTGATCCGCAAGGTCGAGGCCATCGTGCGCGAGGAGATGAACCGCGCCGGCGCGGTCGAATGCACCATGCCGGTGGTGCAGCCGGCCGAGCTGTGGAACGAAAGCGGCCGCTTCGACAAGATGGGCCCCGAGTTGCTGCGCCTGAAGGACCGCCACGACCGTGACTTCGTCGTCCAGCCGACCAGCGAGGAAGTGGTCACCGACATCGCGCGGCAGGAGTTCAAAAGCTACAAGCAGTTGCCCAAGAACCTCTACCAGATCCAGACCAAGTTCCGCGACGAGCGGCGCCCGCGCTTCGGGCTGATGCGCGGGCGCGAATTCACCATGAAGGACGCCTACAGCTTCGACCGCGACGAGGCCGGCGCCAAGCGCAGCTACCAGGCCATGGCGCGGGCTTACCGTGCCATCTTCGACCGCTTCGGCCTGACCTACCGCGCCGTGGCTGCGGACTCGGGCGCCATCGGTGGCGACCTGAGCGAGGAGTTCCAGGTCATTGCCGCCACGGGTGAGGATGCCATCGTCTATTCCACCGGCAGCGACTACGCCGCCAACATGGAGAAGGCCGAGGCACTGGCGCCCCAGGGCCCGCGCCCGGCGGCGGCGCAGGCGATGGCCAAGACGCCCACGCCCGGCAAGAGCACCTGCGCCGACGTGGCCGAACTGCTCGCGCTGCCTTTGCGGAACACGGTCAAGTCGCTGGTGCTGGCCACCGACGAGCTGGACGAGCGGGGTGAAATCGCCCGGACCCGGCTGTGGCTGCTGCTGCTGCGCGGCGACCACGACATGAACGAGGTCAAGGCCGGCAAGGTGCCGGGGCTGGATGCGGGCTTCCGCTTCGCCACCGTACCCGAGATCGTCGATCACTTCGGCACCAGGCCGGGCTACCTGGGCCCCATCGGCCTGAAGAAACCGGTGAAGATCGTCGCCGACCGCGAGGTGGCCGTGATGGCCGACTGGGTGTGCGGCGCCAACGCGGAGGACTTCCACCTCACCGGCGTCAACTGGGGGCGCGACCTGCCCGAGCCCGATCTGGTGGCCGACCTGCGCAACGTCGTCCCCGGCGACGCGGCGCCGGACGGCCAGGGCGAGTTGGCTATCGAGCGCGGCATCGAGATCGGCCACGTGTTCTACCTGGGCACCAAGTACAGCAGGGCGATGAACGCCACCTTCCTCGACGAGGACGGCAAGCCCAAGCCCTTCGAGATGGGCTGCTACGGCATCGGCATCACGCGCCTGCCGGCGGCGGCGATCGAGCAGAACCACGATGCGCGCGGCATCATCTGGCCCGACGCCATCGCCCCCTTCACCCTGGTCATCTGTCCCGTGGGCATGGACCGCAGCGAGGCGGTGAAGGCGGCGGCCGAGGCGCTGCACGCCGACCTCCTGGCCGCCGGCGTGGACGTGATCCTGGACGACCGCGGCGAGCGCCCCGGCGCCATGTTCGCCGACTGGGAGCTGATCGGCGTGCCGCACCGAGTGACCATCGGCGACAAGAGCCTGAAGGACGGCCTGATCGAGTACCAGCACCGCCGCGACGCCGCCGCCACCAAGGTGCCGGCGGGCGAGATCGCGGCCTTCGTGCGGGCCAAGCTGGGGGCATGACGGCGCGGGCGGAGGACGGGCCTGGAGAATCGACGCTTTCCAGGCGAAACTGGCTAAGGTCGGTACCAGTATTGGCCGGATCGCTTTTTTTTCAGGAGCAATCCTGGGCCGGAGGACAGCTCGAGGAGCCGCTGGCCGATTCGGTGCGCACGGCCCTCGGCGCGGCCATCGCCAACAGCGCGCCGCCGGTGCCGACCTTCGCCAGCACCGAGGCGCGGCTGGCCTACCTGCGCTGGCTCTCCGGCATGAGCGACCGGCTCTACGGCCGCAAGAAGAGCTTCGGCGAGCGCATCGAGTTTTTGCAGACCGTGTGGTACGAGACGCGCCGCGCCGGGCTCGACACCTCGCTGGTGCTGGGGCTGATCCAGGTCGAGAGCGCGTTCCGCAAGTTCGCCGTCTCCAGCGTCGGCGCGCGCGGCTACATGCAGGTGATGCCGTTCTGGACCCGCGTGATCGGCGACGGCGACGCGGGCAAGCTGTTCCACATGCAGACCAACCTGCGCTTCGGCTGCGTGATCCTGCGGCACTACCTCGACCGCGAGCGCGGCGACCTGTACATGGCCCTGGGGCGCTACAACGGCTCGCGTGGCAAGCCGCAGTATCCCAACGCGGTGTTCGGGGCGCAAAAAAAGTGGTCTTTTTAGCCGTTAACCCGCGCTAATACTGTAAATATAGCTATCAAATTCATAGTTTCCGGGCGCCTGCCATGCCGTCGCGCGTGACCAGCACCTGGTCGATCCGGTAGTTGTCCACGTCCATCACCTCGAAGCGGTGGCCGTCCCACTGCACGCAGTCGGTGCGGCGCGGCACCCGGCGCAGCATCACCATCAGGAAGCCCGCCAGGGTGTCGTATTCGCCGGCGTGGGGCGGCGCCGCCAGCGACAGCGTGCGCAGCACGTCCTGCATGGGCGTGAGGCCGTCGATGAGCCAGGAGCCGTCGTCGCGGCGCACGATCATCTCCTCGTCCTGCGGCGTCACCAGCTCGCCCATCACGGTGCTCATCACGTCGTTCAGCGTGATCACGCCCACCACCGAGCTGTACTCGCTCACGATGAGCGCGAAGTCCTCGTGCTGCTGCCGAAACTGGTGCAGCACCTCCGACAGACTCAGCCGGTCGGGCACCACCACCAGCTTGTGCAGCAGCCCGTCGTCGGTCAGGCGGATGGGCTGGCCGCGCAGCACGCGCAGGAACAGGTCCTTGGCGTCCACGCAGCCGATGACCTGGTCCAGCCCGTCCTTGCACACCGGGTAAGTCGAGAACGGCTCGGCCGCGATGCGCGCGCGCACCACCTCGTCCGGGTCGTCGTGGCGCAGCCAGGCGATGCGGTCGCGCGGCGTCATGGCGCTGCTGACGGGTCGTGTCTCCAGCTCGAACACGTTCTCGATCACCTGTTGCCCCGGCCGGTCGATCAGGCCGGCCTGCGTGCCGGCCTCGGCCAACGCCAGGATGTCGTCGGGCGTGATGCGGTCGTCGCGCTGCATGGGCAGGCCCAGCAGGCGCATCATCAGGTCGGCGCAGCGCGAATACACCCACACCACCGGCTTGAAGGCCCGCAGGAACGCCTGCATCGGCCCGATCACGCGCACCGCCACGCGCTCGGGCTCGGCCATGCCCAGGCGCTTGGGCAGCAGGTCGGCGAACACCACGAACAGCGACGTGACCACCAGCACCGATGCGCCGAAAGCCAGCGTGGCGGCGGTCGCCTCCGGCATCCAGCGCCGCAGCAGCGCCGCCAGGGGCGGGCCGAACAGCCCCTCGCCCACGATCCCGCCCAGGATCGCCACCGCGTTCACGCCGATCTGCACCGCAGTGAAGTAGTGGCCCGGCTGCTCCTGCACCCGCAGCACCAGCAGCGCGCGCGCATCGCCGTCGTTGGCCAGTTGGCGCAAGCGCAGGGGGCGCGAGGCGGCCAGCGCGATCTCCGCCACCGAGAAGAACGCGCTGATGGCGATCAGCAGGACGATGAACAGCAGGCTCTGGGTGAAACTCATGGCGGGTGGCCGGGTGCGTCCGGCGCACCCCGGATAAGCCCGAACGGGCCGCCAGCCAGTGTATGCAGATTTCCCGGCGCTTCTTCGGGGCGGGCTTGCGCTGTAGGAATGGGATGACAGTGGCGAGAGAGGGCGTTCACTATAATTTTTCCAGCGGACGGCTTGCGCCGGTCCTTCCTTCGGGCCTGTGGGCCTACCCTGGCAGACGAGATGAGAAAGGTGAATGGCGATGTTTGATGTTCTGATTCGCGAGGCCGGGGCCCGCTTCGGCTTGGGCGACAAGGCCCTGCCGCTGGTCCAGATGCTGCTGGCCTACATGACCGCCAAGGAAAGCGGCGGCCTGGCGGGCTTCCTGGAGAAGTTCAAGGCGGCTGGCTTCGGCCCCATCATCCAGTCCTGGCTGGGCGGTGGCCCCAGCGCCCAGCCCATCGGCAACAACCAGATCGAGACCGTGCTGGGCTCCAGCGGCGGCCTGCTGTCGCTTGTCACCGGCAAGCTGGAGCTGGGCCGCGACAACGTGACCTCGGCGCTGGGCTACCTGCTGCCTGCCATCGTCGGCAAGCTCACGCCCGGCGGCAGCATCCCCTCCGGCTTGCCGGCCCAAGTGACCAGCCTGGCCGCGGCCGGCCAGAGCCTGCTGGCCGCCCCGCCGCCCAGCAGTGCCGTGGCGCCCGCCGCGGGCGGCGGCCTCATGAAATGGCTGCCCTGGGCCATCGTGGCGCTGGCGGCGCTGTTCGGCGTCAGCTACTGGGGCAAGAACCGGACCGGCGATGCGCCGGCGCCGGTCGAGGCGCCGGTCGATGCGCCAGCGCCCGCCGCCAGCGGCGCGCCGCTGGCGCCCGAGGCTTTGCCCGCCCCCGCGCCCTCCGCGACGGGCAGCGAGGCGGGCGCCGCCGCGTCCGGCGACGAGCCCACGGGGGCGGCGGTGGTCGGCCTGCAGGTTGGCGACATGCCGGCACTCAAGGTCTACTTCGACTCCGGCAAGACCGACGTGCACGGCGACTTCGCCGCCAAGTCCAAGGAACTGGTCGACTACATGGCGGCCCACGCCGACGCCAAGGCGGTCATTTCCGGCTTCAACGACCCGACGGGCGACGCCGCCGCGAACGAGGAGCTGTCCAAGAACCGCGCGAAGGCGGTGCAGGCGGCCCTGGTGGGCGCTGGCGTGGCCGAGGACCGCACGGTGCTGGAGAAGCCCGCCGACGCCACGGGATCGGCGGCCTCCAACGCCGCGTCGCGCCGCGTCGAAGTGGTCTTGCGCAAGTAAGGCGCGCAGCCCGGCCGCAAAGCAAAACGGACGCCTTCGGGCGTCCGTTTTTGTTGCAGGGCCGCTGGCCTACGCGGCGCTGCCGGCCACCAGCTGCTGCAGCTCGCCCGACTCGTACATCTCCATCATGATGTCCGAGCCGCCGACGAATTCGCCCTTGACGTAGAGCTGCGGAATCGTCGGCCAGCGGCTGTAGTCCTTGATGCCCTGGCGGATGGCCTCGTCTTCCAGCACGTTCACCGTCGTGACCGTGCGCGGGTCCACGCCGCTGGCCTTGAGAATCTGGATGGCGCGGCCGGAAAAGCCGCACATGGGAAAGCTGGCGTCGCCTTTCATGAACAGCACGATGGCGTGGTTCTTCACCAGATCATCGATGCGCTGCTGGGTGTTCTGGTCCATGGTGGATTCCTTTGCTTGCAAGAGGCGGGATTATTCCATCTTCGCCGCGATGGCGCCGCGCGCGGAGGGCGCGGCCCGGACACGAAAAAGGCGCTCACCGAGCGCCTGATCCGGACGGGGGCTGGAAGTCAGCCGATCACGAACATGCTGCGATCCTTGCCCTCGATCCACTTGGGCGCCTTGCCGCGGCCGGTCCACGTGCTGCCGGTGGCCGGATCGCGGTATTTGGGGGCGACCTTGCCGCCCGAGCGGGTTTTGACGGCCTTGCGGCTGGAAAACACATCCTGCGGGGTCAGGCCATATTCGGCGACCAGCGCGCGCACCCGGTTCACCGCATCGGCGATTTCCTGCTTGCGTGCTTCCTCGATCTGCAGGGCCAGCGTTTCCTGCTGCTTCAGAAGTTCCTTGTAGGTGGCCATGATGTTCATTTGCTCCAAAATTCGGGTGGCTCGAAATATAGCACCATCTTGCAGCCGCGCAGGGGTTTTTTAGCGGTCGGGATATTCAGCCTGCCTCCGCCAGGGGCTCGGCGATGCGCGCCACCACCTTGTCGATGCGGCGGCCCTCCATCTCGCTCACCTCGAATATCCAGCCTGCGCACTCGATTTCATCACCCGGATCGGGAAAATGCCCGGCCACGGCCAGCAAAAGCCCCGCCAGGGTGTTGTAGCGGCCCTTGTCCTGGTGCGGTAGCTCGTCCAGCCCCAGGCGCGCCTTGAGTTCGCTGACCGGCATCAGGCCCTCCAGCAGCCAGCCGCCGCTGGCCAGCGGGGTGGCCCAGGCGTCGATGTGGGCGCTGGGCTTCAATTCACCGGTGATCGCCTCCAGTAAATCCCGCGGCGTCACCAGGCCCTGCACCACGCCATATTCATCGACCACGAACATGAGCCGGCCGGACTTGGCGCGCCATTGCTCCAGCATCTCCATGGCGCTCAGGGTTTCGGGCACGAATGACGCCGGCGCCGCGTGGACTTCGAGCCCGTCACCGGACTGGCGTTCCAGCTCCAGCAGCCGCACCACCGAGATAATCCCGACCACCTCGTCCAGGCCGCCACGGCAGACGGGATACCACGAATGAGCGCCTTTCTCGCCGCGCCCCGCCACATATTCCAGGGCCTCGGCCACGCTCTGCCGGGCGTCCAGCCACTCGATATCGTCGCGCGGCATCATCAGCGAGGTCAGGGGGCGGTCATCGAGGTGGAACACGTTGCGCACCATCTGGTGCTCGTGCTCCTCGATCAGGCCGGCGTCCACGCCTTCCTCCAGGCTGGCGGAGATCTCCTCCTCGGTCACCGCGCGGCCTTGCGATTCATCGATGCGCAGCAGCTTCAGCATGCCCTGCGTGCACATCGACAGCAGACGCACGAAGGGCTTGGCCAGGCGGGCCAGCCAGATCATGGGCCGCGACACCCAGCGCGCCACGGTTTCCGGGAACATCTGGCCGATGCGCTTGGGCACCAGCTCGCCAAAGACGATGGTGATGAAGGTGATGGCCGTCACCACCAGCGCCGTGGCCGTGATCGAGGCCGCCGCCTCGCTCAGGCCCAGGCCGGCCAGCCAGGCCGCCACCGGCCCGCTGAAGGCGGCTTCGCCCACGATGCCGTTGAGCATGCCGATCGAGGTGATGCCCACCTGCACCGTGGACAGGAACTGCGTCGGTTGCTCCATCAGCCGCAGCGCCGCTGTCGCGCCGGCATCGCCGCTTTCCTCCATCGCCGCCAGCCGCGCCTTGCGGCTGGACGCCACGGCCAGTTCCGACATGGCGAACAGGCCATTGAGCAGGGTGAGGCAGACGATCAGGATGAAGTCCATGCAGGCCGGGCGCTGAGCCGGGGGAGAATCCAAGGCCATGGGACTCTACCTGATCGGTGACGTGCAGGGCTGCGACGCGGCCCTGGGCCGGCTGCTCGATGCCGCGGCCTTTTCGCCCAGCCGCGACCGGCTCGTCGTGCTGGGCGACCTGGTCAACCGCGGCCCCGATTCGCTGGCCGTGCTGCGGCGGCTGATGGCGCTGGGCGACGCGGCCGAGGCCTTGCTGGGCAACCACGACCTGCACCTGCTGGCGCTGTCGCAGGGCGTGCGACGGCCGCACCGCCTCGACACCGTGGGCGACATCCTGGCCGCGCCCGACCGCGCCGCGCTGCTGGACTGGCTGCGCCAGCGCCCGCTGGCGCTGTGCGAGCGCGGCGTGCTGATGGTGCACGCCGGCGTACTGCCGTCGTGGACGGCGGCGCGGACGCTGGCGCTGGCGGGCGAGGTCGAGGCCGTGCTGCGCGGCGCGGACTGGGCCGGCTTCCTGCACCAGATGTACGGCAACCAGCCCGACCGGTGGCGGGACGACCTGCAAGGCGCCGACCGCCTGCGCGTGATCGTCAACGCGCTGACGCGGCTGCGCTTCTGCACGGCGGACGGCCGCATGGAATTCGACACCAAGGAGGGCGGCGCCACGGCCGCGCCGCCCGGCTATCTGCCCTGGTTCGACGTGCCGGGGCGCCGGACGGCGCGGGACGTGGTGGCGTTCGGCCACTGGTCCACGCTGGGCTGGCTGGGGCGGCCCGACCTGATCGCGCTCGACACCGGCTGCGTGTGGGGCGGTTGCCTGAGCGCCGCGCGCCTGGGCGCGACCCCGCACGAACGCGCGCTGATCCAGGTGCGGTGCGAACAGGCCCAGGTGCCGGGGCGGAGCGCGTGAGCCGCCCGCGCTCGTTCCAGGGCATGCAGCGGCTGGCGCTCGGCCTGCTGGCGGGCGCCGCGCTGCTGTACGCGCTGGCCATCGGGCTGGAGCCGCGCCACGCCGCCTGGGGCTACGTGGCCGCCTTCGCCGAAGCTGCCATGGTCGGCGCCATCGCCGACTGGTTCGCGGTGGTGGCGCTGTTCAGACACCCGCTGGGCCTGTCCATTCCCCACACCGCCATCATCCCGGAGAACAAGAACCGCATCGGCGAGAACCTGGCCGACTTCATGGCCACGCACTTCCTGTCCACCGAGCAGGTGCTGGCGCGCGTGCGCGACTTCGACGCCGCCGGCCGCGTGGCCGGCTGGCTGTCGCGGCCCGCCAACGCCGCGCGCGTGGGCGAGCGCCTGGCCGAGGCGGCGCGCTGGGCCGCGGGCGCGCTGGCCGACGAGCGCGTGCGCCAGTTCGTGACCGACCTGGCGCGGCGCGGCCTGCGGCAGGTGGACGTGGCGCGCCTGTCCGGCCAGGTGCTGCAGTCGATGACCGCCGAGCGCCGTCACCAGACGCTGCTGGACGGCGTGCTGGTGCAGCTGGCGCGCCTGCTGGGCGAGGACGCCATGCAGGACACCATCACCGAGGCCTTCGCGCGCGAGGTCAAGGCGCTGAAGTACGTGGGGCTGGACCAAGTGGCCGCGCGGCTGGCCATGCGCAAGGTGGTGGCCGTCATCGCCAAGACCATCGTGGACATGGCCGAGGATCCCGACCACGTGCTGCGCCACCGTTTCGACGAACTGGTGGAGCAGTTCATCGGCCGCCTGCAGTCCGACGAGGCGCTGCGCCTGCGCGGCGAGCGGCTGAAGGCCGAACTGCTGGACAGCCCGGCGTTGGGTCGCTACGTCAGCGAGCTGTGGGACGACCTGCTGGCCTGGCTGCGGGACGACCTGGCGTGCCCCGATTCGAGCCTGCGCCTGCGCATCGCGCAGGCCGCCCGGACGCTGGGCGAGCGCCTGGCGTCGGACGCCGAGGTGCGCGGCTGGATCAACGGCGAGCTGCAGGCCGCCGCGCCGCGCCTGATCGAGCGCTACCGCGGCGACGTCGTGCGCTACATCGTGGAACGCGTGGCGGCCTGGGACACGCGCGAGATGACCGGCGAGCTGGAGCGCCACATCGGGCGCGACCTGCAGTTCATCCGCATCAACGGCACCGTGGTGGGCGGCCTGGTGGGCCTGCTGATCCACACCGCCACGCAATTGTGGCGGGGATGAATGCTATTTTAATAATAGCTTATAGCGCAATACCGGTGCGGGTTTGAGGCGGTTTTCATTCGAAAACCGCCCGCCGCGGCCTCAGGCCGCCGGCTCGGACGCCTTGAACAGCGCCGCCACCTTGCGCTTGGGCTTGATGTTGGCCGACAGGCCCGGGCGCGGCGCCGCGCGGGCGCTTTTCTCCCACGCGGGCGGGGCGTCGGCGGCCTCGGCGGGGGTTTCGTAGGGGCGGTCGAAGAAGGGGTCGGCCTGCGTCGCGGACGGCAGGGGCGCGCGGCGTTCGCCGCCGCTGCCGCGCCGCTCGCCGCGTTCGCGGCGCGCCGCGTCGCGGGCATCGCCGGTTTCCTCGCCCTGCCAGCGGCGGCGGCCGTCGTTCTGGCGGCCGTGGGGCTTCTCCTCCTCGAACGCCAGGTGCTCGAGCTCGACCTTGGCCTTGAGCAGCTTCTCCAGCTCGCCCATCAGCCGCTGGTCGCCCCGGGTGACCAGGGTCACGGCCAGACCCGAGGCGCCGGCGCGGCCGGTGCGGCCGATGCGGTGCACGTAGTCCTCGGCGTTGAAGGGCACGTCGTAGTTGAAGACGGCGGGCACGTCCTTGATGTCCAGCCCGCGCGCGGCCACGTCGGTGGCCACCAGCAGGTCCACGTCGCCGCGCTTGAAGGCGTCCAGCGACTTCAGCCGCTCGTCCTGGCTCTTGTCGCCGTGCAGGGCGGTGGTCTTCAGGCCGTCGCGCTCCAGCGCGCGCGCCAGCCGGGCGCAGCCCAGCTTGCTGTTGCAGAAGACGAAGGCCTGGCGCAGCTGCTTGTCCCGCAGCACCTGGCGGATGGCGCGGCGCTTGTCGTCCTCGTCCAGCAGGTAGAAGTGCTGCTCGACGGTGGAGGCGGTGGCGTTGGGCCGCGCCACCTCGATCAGCACCGGGTCCTGCAGGTAGCTGGCGGCCAGGCGCTTGATCTCGGGCGAGAAGGTGGCCGAGAAGAGCAGGGTGGTGCGCTGCTTGGGCAGGTAGCTCAGGATGCGCTGCAGGTCGGGCAGGAAGCCGATGTCCAGCATGCGGTCGGCCTCGTCGAGCACCACGTACTCGACCTGGTTCAGCACGGCGGTCTTGGCCTCGATGTGGTCCAGCAGGCGGCCGGGCGTGGCCACCAGCACCTCGACGCCCTTGCGCAGCGCCTCGGTCTGCGGCTTCATGTCCATGCCGCCAAAGACGACGGTGCTGCGCAACTGCGTGTACTTGGCGTATTGGCTGACCTGGTCGGCCACCTGCACGGCCAGCTCGCGCGTGGGCAGCAGCACCAGGGCGCGCACCGGGTGGCGGGCGGGCGAGACGCTGGCGGTCTCGTGCTTGAGCAGGCGCTGCAGCAGCGGCAACGAGAAGGCGGCGGTCTTGCCGGTGCCGGTCTGGGCCGCGCCCATGACGTCCTGGCCGGCCAGCACCACGGGGATGGCCTGCGCCTGGATCGGCGTCATGGTTTCGTAGCCCATGTCGGCGACGGCGCGCTTGAGCGGTTCGGCCAGCGCGAGGGTGGAATAGGGTTGTGTCATCTGAACCCGGTATTGTCGCACCGCCGCACCCCGCCTGCACGGGTGCTCGCCAGGGCCTCGCCCTGCGCCGGATAGCTACTTTTTATATAGCGTCTAGCGCATGTTCCATGCGGTCTGAAGGCCGATATGGCTTATAAGGCCTGCGCGCTGAAGGTGTCGCAGGCCTGCACGCTGCCGGTCTTGAAGCCCTGGGCGAACCAGCGCTGGCGCTGCGTGCTGGAGCCGTGGGTGAAGCTGTCGGGCACGGCGTAGCCCTGGCTGCGCTTTTGCAGCGCGTCGTCGCCGATCTTCTCGGCGGCGTTCATGGCCGCCTCGATGTCGCCCGGGTCCAGCCACTGCTTGGACTGCTGCGAGTGGTGCGCCCAGATGCCGGCGTAGCAGTCGGCCTGCAGCTCCAGCCGCACCGACAGGGCGTTCTGCTGCGCCTGGCTGATGCGCCCGCGCATCGAATCGACCTTGTCCGTCATGCCCAGCAGGTTCTGCACGTGGTGGCCCACCTCGTGCGCGATCACGTAGGCCTGCGCGAACTGGCCCGGCGCGCCGAGTTGCGTGCGCAGCGTGTCGAAGAAGCCCATGTCCAGGTACAGCTTCTGGTCGCCCGGGCAGTAGAACGGCCCCATCGCCGACTGTCCCGTGCCGCAGGCCGTGGGCGTGGCGCCGCGGAACAGCACCAGCTTCGGGTTGGCGTAGCGCGCGCCGCCCTGCTGGAAGATCTGGCCCCACACGTCCTCGGTGTTGGCCAGCACGGTGGAGACGAAGGCCGCCTGCTGGTCGCCCTGCGGCGGCCGCGCGGCCGGCGCCTGCTGCACCACCGCCGGGCCGCCGCCGCCGCTGAGCATGCCGATGATCGTCAGCGGGTTGATGCCGAAGATCCACCCGCCGAGCAGTGCGATGACGATGGTGCCGATGCCGATGCTCCGGCCGCCAAAGCCGAAGCCGCCGCCACCCCCGCCGCCGGCGCGGCGGTCTTCCACGTTGTCCGACTGGCGCTGGCCTTCCCATCTCATCGTCTTCTCCTGCTCGCGCGGGTTTGCGCTAGATTGGCGCCATGGTAGCGCCCGCCCGCCCGTTCCGCCCGTCGGACAAGCCCGACACCCGTCCCGCCCGCCCATCCGTATGAGCACCGCCGTCCTCGACGCCCGCCAGACCGCCGCGCGCCTGCCCTGGGCGCCGCTGGTCGATGAGATCGAAGCCCTGCTGGCCGACCCCGCCGTGCACGTGCCCGCGCGCATCGTGATGCCGACGGCCGGCGGCGCCGTGCTCTTCGTCATGCCCGGCGGCGACGCGCGCACGGCGATGACCAAGCTCATCACCCTGACCCCCGCCAACGCCGGCACCGCCACGCCCGTCATCCAGGGCGACGTCATGGTGTTCGACGTCGCCAGCGGCGCGCGCCGGCTGATCCTCGACGGCCCCACCGTTACCGGCCGGCGCACCGCCGCCGTCTCCGCGCTGGCCGCGCGCCGGCTGGCGCCCAACCCGCGCGGGCCGATGCTGGTCGTCGGCGCCGGAGTGCAGGGGCGGGCGCACGTGGAGGCGTTCGCGGCCGCGCTGGGCGTGACGGATTTCCGCATCGCCTCGCGCCAGCGGGGCAGCGCCGAGCGGCTGACCGAGCACGCGCGCGCCCTGGGGCTGCGCGCCGAGGTGGTCCATGATGCCGACGCCGCGCTGGCCGACTGCCCGCTGGCCGCCACCTGCACGCCCGCCCGCGCGGTGGTGCTGCGGGCGCGGCCGCGCGAGGACGCCTTCATCGCCGCCGTGGGCGCCTTCTCTCTGCGGATGGTGGAGATCGACGCCGCCCTGTGCCGCCACGTCGCCGCGCAGGGCCGCCTCGTGGTCGATGCGCGCGACGCCGACCACGAGGCGGGCGACCTGCTTCAGGCCGGGCTGGACGTGCCCGCGCTGCCCATGCTGGCTGACGTGGTGGCCGCGGGCGATGCGCCCCGGCGCGGGCCGGTGCTGTTCAAGAGCTGCGGCTGGGCCGGCTGGGACCTGGCGGCGGCGCGGCTGGCGCTGCGGCTCCCGCACCCTCATTGACCGGGGCTGCACATCACCGGCGAGTCACCCCATCCAAAGGCTCCGAAGGCCGCGGAGCAGGCCATGCCAGTGCACCCATGGCCGGGGTTCGCCCGGCCAGTGGGTGCGCCCCTTGAGGGGGATGCCGGAACATCGCGCAGCGAGTGGCGCAGCGAGTGGCGCAACGGGGTGGGCTGCGTCAGGCCTTGGGCAGCGTCACGCCCACCTGCCCCTGGTACTTGCCGCCGCGGTCCTTGTAGCTGGTCTCGCAGACCTCGTCGCTCTCGAAGAACAGCACCTGCGCGCAGCCCTCGCCGGCGTAGATCTTGGCCGGCAGCGGCGTGGTGTTGCTGAACTCCAGCGTCACGAAGCCCTCCCACTCGGGCTCGAAGGGCGTGACGTTGACGATGATGCCGCAGCGCGCGTAGGTGCTCTTGCCCAGGCAGATGGTCAGCACGTTGCGCGGGATGCGGAAGTACTCCACCGTGCGCGCCAGCGCGAAGCTGTTGGGCGGGATGATGCACACCTCGCCGTGGAAGTCCACGAAGCTCTTCTCGTCGAAGTTCTTCGGGTCCACCACCGTGCTGTGGATGTTGGTGAAGATCTTGAATTCGGGCGCGCAGCGGATGTCGTAGCCGTAGCTGCTGGTGCCGTAGCTGACGATCTTGCGGCCGTCCTGCTCGCGCACCTGGCGGGGCTCGAAGGGCTCGATCATGCCGTGCTGCTCGGCCATGCGGCGGATCCACTTGTCGCTCTTGATGCTCATGTCGGATTACTCTTCTTTTGATAGCTTGTGACTCAATGTCGGTGCGGGCCACAGGATTATTTTGCTTCAGAAATCACCGTTTGCCCGACCACCCGGTCGTCGCCCAGAACGATCAGCGCGAACAGCAGCTCGGCCAGGCTGCCGGCCTGCCGCGTGCGCCGCGCCAGCAGCGGCGTGGCCTCGGGGTCGAGCACCACGAAGTCGGCCTCGCAGCCCGGCTGCAGGTTGCCGACGACGCCCTCCAGGTCCAGCGCGCGCGCCGCGCCGGCGGTGTGCAGCCACCACAGGCGCTCGGGCGGCAGGCTGAGGCCCGGCTTGGTCTGGCCCTCGCGCCCCACGAAGTAGGCCGCGCGCATGGTCGCGAAGGGCGAGAAGCTGGTGCCGCCGCCCACGTCGCTGGCCAGCCCGTGCGCGAAGGGCACGCGCGCGGCGCCCGCGAAGTCGAAGAAGCCGCTGCCCAGGAACAGGTTGCTGGTCGGACACACGGCGGCGGCGCTGCCGGTGTGCTGCATCAGCGCGCGGTCGGCGTCGTCGAAGTGGATGCAGTGCGCGTACACCGCGCGCCGGCGCATCAGGCCGTGGTCGTCGTAGACGGCCAGGTAGCTGCGCGAGGCGGGAAACAGCGCGCGCGCCCAGGCGATCTCGTCCCGGTTCTCGGCCACGTGCGACTGGATCCACACCGACGGGTGGCGGGCGGCGATCTCGCCCGCGCCGCGCAGCTGCGCCGGCGTGCTGGTGGGCGCGAAGCGCGGCGTGATGGCGTAGCCGAGGCGATCGACGCCGTGCCATTTCTGGATGAGCGCCTCGGTGTCGATGAGGCTCTGCTCGGTCTCGTCGCGCACACCGTCGGGGCTGTGGCGGTCCTGCAGGCATTTGCCGGCGATCAGGCGCAGGCGTCTGCGCTGCGCCTCGGCCATCAGGGCGTCCACCGACGCCGGGTGCGAGGTGCAGAACGCCAGTGCCGTGGTCACGCCGTGGCGCAGCAGCTCGTCGCAGAAGAAGCCTGCCACCTCGGCCGCGTGCGCCGGGTCGGCGAAGCGCGCCTCGGCCGGGAAGGTGTAGCGCTCCAGCCAGGGCAGCAGGCTCTCGGCCGGCGAGCCGATGACGTCGGTCTGCGGGTAGTGCACGTGCAGGTCGATGAAGCCCGGCGCCAGGATGCGGCCGGGCAGGTGGGTGCAGGGCACGTGGGCGTGGCGCGGCGCCAGCGTGGCGTGGTCGCCCGCCGCCAGCACCACGGCGCGGCCCGTGGCGTCGCGGCCGACGACCAGCAGGCCGTCGCGGTCGAAGACCGCCTGGCCGTGGGGGTCGAAACGCAGGAGGGAGGCGCGCCATGCATGCATGGGGTGATTGTGACGCGGGCTCCGGTGGTCGGGGCTGGGCGTTGGGTGATCGGGAGTCGGATTGGTGGCCAGACCCCGATCCGCCTGAAATCACCCGCCCGGATAAAACGGCTTGCCCAGCGACGCCGGCATGTTCACCCGTATCCACGTCGGGTTGCGCGAGATCAGCGCCAGCACCACGATGGTGGCCAGGTACGGCAGCATCGTCAGGAACTGGCTCGGCACCTGCACGCCCTGGCCCTGCAGGTGGAACTGCAGCATCGTCACGCCGCCGAACAGGTACGCCCCCAGCAGCACCCGCGCCGGCCGCCAGGTGGCGAAGGTCGTCAACGCCAGCGCAATCCAGCCCTTGCCGGCCACCATGCCCTCGACCCACAGCGGCGTGTAGATCACCGATAGGTACGCCCCCGCCAGCCCGCACAGCGCCCCGCCCGCCACCACCGCCAGCAGCCGGATGCGCCGCACCGGGGTGCCCAGCGCGTGCGCCGACTCGGGCGACTCGCCCACCGAGCGCAGCACCAGCCCGGCCCGCGTGCGGTACAGGAACCAGATCAGGCCCAGGGCCAGCAGCATCGCGCCGTACACCAGCGGGTGGTGCCGAAACAGCGCCGGGCCCGCCAGCGGCACGTCGCCCAGCCCCAGCCAGTCGAACTGCGGGCGCTGGGGCAGCCGGGCCTGCACGTAGCCGATGCCCACGAAGGCCGAAAAGCCCGCGCCGAACAGCGACAGCGCCAGCCCCGTCGCGTACTGGTTGGCATTGAGCCAGATCACCAGCCCGCCGAACACCGCCGCCAGCAGCGCGCCCGCCGCCATGCCGGCGGCGAAGCCCAGCGCGTCGCTGCCGGTGTGCACCACCGTGGCGAAGCCGGCGATGGCGGCGCACAGCATCATGCCCTCGGCGCCCAGGTTGACGATGCCGGCCTTCTCGTTGATCAGCAGGCCCAGCGCGGCGATGGCCAGCACCGTGCCGGCGTTCAGCGTCGAGGCCAGGAGCAGGGCGTAGGCGTCCATCAGCGGCTCCCTCCGGCGCGGCGGATGCGGTAGTTCACCAGCGTGTCGCAGGCCAGCAGCGCGAACAGCAGCAGGCCCTGGAACACGCCCGTCAGCGACTTGGGCAGGCCCAGCCGCGACTGCGCCAGCTCGCCGCCGATGTAGAACATGCTCATCAGCACGGCCGACAGCACCATGCCCAGCGGGTGCAGCCGCCCGACGAAGGCGACGATGATGGCCGCGAAGCCGTAGCCCGCCGGCACGTAGGGCGTGAGTTGGCCGATCGGCCCGGCCACCTCCAGCGCGCCGGCCAGGCCCGCCGTGGCGCCGGACACCAGCAGCGCCGTCCACAGCGCGCGCCGCGACGAAAAGCCGGCGTAGCGCGCCGCCGCCGGCGCCAGCCCGCCCACCTGCTGCGCGAAGCCGACGCGCGTGCGGAACAGGTATACCCACAGCAGCGCCGCGCCCGCCAGCGCCAGCACGGCGCCCAGATTCACGCGCGAGCCGGCCATCAGGCGTGGCACCTGCGTGGCCGCGTCGAAGGTGCGCGTCTGCGGAAAGTTGTAGCCCGCCGGGTCCTTCCACGGCCCGTAGACCAGGTAGCCCAGCACCTGCACGGCCACGTACACCAGCATCAGGCTGACCAGGATCTCGCCGGCGTTGAAGCGGTCGCGCAGGAAGGCCGTGACCCCCGCCCACAGCATGCCGCCCAGCACCCCGGCCAGCAGGATGGCAGCCACCACCCAGCGCCCGGTGCCCGGCCCGGCCAGCAGCGCCACGCCGCCGGCGGCGACGGCGCCGATGACGAACTGCCCCTCGGCCCCGATGTTCCACACGTTGGAGCGGAAGCACACCGCCAGCCCCAGCGCGATCAGCAGCAGCGGCGTGGCCTTCACGCCCAGCTCGCCCAGGGCATAGGCCGACTTGACGGGCTCCCAGAAGAACACCTGCAGCCCCCGCACCGGGTCCTTGCCCAGCGCCACGAACAGCAGCACGCCCAGCAGCACCGTGATGGCCAGCGCCAGCAGCGGCGAGGCCCAGGCCCAGGCGCGCGACGGAGCGGGGCGCGGTTCAAGCCGCAGCATGCGCGGCCTCCACGGAAGGGGCGGGGGCGCCCGGCCACAGGCCGCTCATCCACTGGCCGATCCGCTCCACGCTGGCATCGCGTCGCGCCAACGTGGGCGACAGCCGGCCCTTGGCGATGACGTGCAGGCGGTCGCACAGCTCGAACAGCTCGTCCAGTTCCTCGCTCACCACCAGCACGGCGCAGCCGGCGTCGCGCAGCGCCAGGATCTCGGCGCGGATCTGCGCCGCCGCGCCGACGTCCACGCCCCAGGTCGGCTGCGAGACGACCAGCAGCTTCGGGCGCGCGTCGATCTCGCGCCCCATGATGTACTTCTGCAGGTTGCCGCCCGACAGCGACCGCGCCGGCGCGCCCGGCCCCGCCGCCTTGACGCGGAAGCGCTCGATCAGGCCCGCCGACTGCGCGCGCAGCCGCCCGGTGCGCAGCCAGCCCAGCGGGCCCACGGCCTCGCGCCGCGTCAGCAGCAGGTTGTGCGCCAGGCTCATCTCGGGCACCGCGCCGCGGCCCAGGCGCTCCTCGGGCACGAAGTGCAGGCCCAGCGCGCGGCGCCGGCCCGGCGGCAGGTGGCCGGCGGCCATGCCCGCTATCGAGATGGACGCCGCCGGCGCGCGCTGGTCCTCGCCCGATAGCGCGAAAAGCAGTTCGCGCTGGCCGTTGCCCGACACCCCCGCGATGCCCACCACCTCGCCCGCGCGCACCTGCAGCGCCACGTCCGCCAGGTCGACGCCAAAGGGCGAGCCGCGCGGCAGGTCCAGCCGGCGCACGTCCAGCACCACGTCGCCCGGCGCGCGGTCGTGGTGCCGCAGCGCGGGCGGCTCGGCGCCGATCATCAGGCGCGACAGCGAGGCGTTGCTTTCCTCGCGCGGGTCGCACACGCCAGTGACGCGGCCGGCGCGCATGACGGTGCACGCGGTGCACAGCGCACGGATTTCGTGCAGCTTGTGGCTGATGTAGAGGATGCTGCAGCCCTCGGCGGCGAGTTGGCGCAGGGTGACGAACAGCTTGTCCACCGCCTGCGGCGTCAGCACCGAGGTCGGCTCGTCCAGGATCAGCAGGCGCGGCCCGGCCAGCAGCGCGCGGATGATCTCCACCCGCTGCATCTCGCCCACGCCCAGCGAATGCACGGGCCGCGCGGGGTCGATGTCCAGCCCGTAGGCGGCGGCGGTCTGCCCGATGCGGCGCGTGACCTCGGCCAGCGGGGTGGTGCGCTCCAGCCCGAGCCACACGTTCTCGGCCACGCTCAGCGTCTCGAACAGGCTGAAGTGCTGGAACACCATCGCGATGCCGAGCTGGCGCGCTTCTTGCGGGCTGCGGATGGCGACCTGCCGGCCGTCGAAGCGCACCTCGCCGGCGTCGGGCTTGACGGCGCCGTAGATGATCTTCATCAGCGTGCTCTTGCCGGCGCCGTTCTCGCCCAGCACGGCGTGGATCTGGCCCGGCGTCACCGCCAGGGCCACGCCGTCGTTGGCCACCACGCCGGGGTAGCGCTTGGTGATGCCCGACAGCAGCAGGCGCGGCGCGGAAGCTGCCGTGAGTGGAGGTCGGTCGGTCGCCATGAGCTGTTGAAGAAACGTTGGTTGCCGGAGTGACGGCCGCGGACGAGGGCCGCGCACCGCAGCTTCACGCTTGCAAGAATTGCACCATACTGAAAGACATCATGAGCGCCCCCGAGTCCTCCTCATCCCCGCTGCGCCTGGTGCGGCGCGGGCAGACCGTCACGCTGGGCAATGTAGCACCCGACCGCACGCTGCTGGAGCTGCTGCGCGAGGACCTGCGCTGCACCGCCGCCAAGGAGGGCTGCGCCAGCGGCGACTGCGGCGCCTGCACCGTCGCCGTGGCCGAGCGCGGCGAAGGCGGCCGGCTGGCCTGGCGCGCCATCAACAGCTGCATCCGCCTGGCGCACAGCGTGGACGGCATGGCGCTGTGGACGGCCGAGGACATCGCCGGCGCCGACGGCACCCCGCACCCGGCCCAGCGCGCGATGGTCGAGTGCCACGGCGCGCAGTGCGGCTTCTGCACGCCCGGCTTCGTGATGAGCCTGTTCGCCCTGCACCGCCAGCGCGGCGGGCAGGCGGTGACGCGCGGCCAGGCGCTGCACGCGCTGTCGGGCAACCTGTGCCGCTGCACCGGCTATCGCCCCATCCTGGACGCCGCGCAGACCATGCACCACTGGCCCGAGCCGCCGCTGGACGAGGCCGGAATACTACAAAAACTGGAGCTGCTGGCGCAATCAGGGTGCGGGCTGGAGGCCGATTCGGCTTCAAAAAACTACTTCCTGCCCCGGACCCTGACCGAGCTGCTGGCGCTGCGCGCCGCGCACCCCGATGCGCTGATCGCCGCCGGCACCACCGACGCCGGGCTGTGGATCACCAAGCAGCACCGGCGCTTCGGGCGCGTCATCGACGTCACGCGCGTGGCCGAGCTGCGGCGCGTCGAGCGCGGCGCGGGCGTGCTGCGCATCGGCGCCGCCGCCACGCTGAACGACGCCTTCGCCGCGCTGGCCGGGGACCGTCCGCGGCTCGCCCCCTTTTTCGACCGCTTCGCCGGCCTGCCCGTGCGCCAGAGCGGCACGCTGGGCGGCAACGTCGCCAACGGCTCGCCCATCGGCGACTCGATGCCGCTGCTCATCGCCCTGGGCGCCACGCTGGCGCTGGCCGGCCCGGGCGGCGAGCGCCTGCTGCCCATCGAGGACTTCTACCTCGGCTACCGCCAGACCGCGCTGGCGCCCGATGAAGTGCTGGCGCGCATCGACGTGCCGCTGCCCGCGCCCGGCGAGGTGGCGCAGGCGTTCAAGATCAGCAAGCGCTTCGAGGACGACATCTCCGCCGTGTGCCTGGCCATCGCCCTGCGCGTCGAGGGCGGGCGCATCGCGCAGGCCCGCGTCGGCGCCGGCGGCGTCGCGGCGGTGCCGGCGCGTGCCATCAAGACAGAAGCTGCACTCACTGGCAGGACGCCGGCCTTGGCCACTTTCGATGCTGCCGCCCAGGTGCTGGAGGGCGAGTTCCAGCCCATCGGCGACATGCGCGCCAGCGCCGGCTACCGCCGGCACATGCTGGGCAGCCTACTGCGCCGCCTGGGCGCGCGGATGCAGCCCGGCGCCGGGCCGGCCCTGGCCGACCTGGCCCCCATCGACGCGGGGGCGCGGCCATGAACGCCTCGCTGCCCGACGCCGCGCTGGCCGGCCCCGCCTGCGGCGCACCCCACCCGCATGAAAGCGCCCACGCCCACGTGCAGGGCCTGGCGCCCTACGTCGACGACCTGCCCGAGCCGCGCGGCACGCTGCACGCCGCGCCCGTGCTCTCGCCCGTGGCGCACGGCCGCCTGCGCGGCGTCGACGTGGCGCCCGCGCTGGCCCACCCCAGCGTGCGCGCCGTGGTGCTGGCCGCCGACATCCCCGGCGACGCGCGGCTGGCCACGCCTGCGCACGACGAGCCCATCCTGGCCGACGGCCACGTGCACCACGCCGGGCAGGTGGTCGCCCTGGTGGTGGCCGACACGGTGCAGGCCGCGCGCCACGCGGCGCGGCGGGTGGTGCTGGACATCGAGCTGCTGCCCGCCATCCTCACCCTCGACGAGGCCATGGCCGCGCACAGCTTCGTGCTGCCGCCCGTCACCGTGGCGCGCGGCGATGCCGGCGCCGCGCTGGCCGCCGCGCCGCACCGGCTGCGCGGGCGCTTCGCCGTCGGCGGGCAGGAGCACTTCTACCTCGAAGGGCAGGTCGCCCTGGCCGTGCCGCGCGAGCAGGGCCAGTGGCACGTCCTCAGCAGCACCCAGCACCCCGGCGAGGTGCAGCACTGGGTGGCGCACGCGCTGGGCATCGCCAGCCACGCCGTGCGCGTGGAATGCCGGCGCATGGGCGGCGGCTTCGGCGGCAAGGAGACGCAGGCCGGCCACCTGGCCGTGTGGGCCGCGCTGGCCGCGCGCAAGACCGGCGCGCCCGTCAAGCTGCGGCTGGACCGCGACGACGACTTCCTGGTCACCGGCAAGCGCCACCCCTTCGCCTACGACTACGAGGTGGGCTTCGACGGTGCCGGCCGCATCCTCGGCCTGAAGCTGGACATGATGGCCAACTGCGGCTTCTCGGCCGATTTGTCCGGCCCGGTGGCCGACCGCGCGGTGTTCCATGTGGACAACGCCTACTTCCTGGAGCACGTCGCCATCCGCAGCTTCCGCTGCCGCACCCACGTGCAGAGCCACACCGCCTTCCGCGGCTTCGGCGGCCCGCAGGGCGTGATCGCCATCGAGACCCTGCTGGGCGACATCGCGCGCCACCTCGGCCGCGACGCGCTGGACGTGCGCCTGGCCAACCTGTACGGCCGCGGCGAGCGCGACACCACCCACTACCAGATGCGGGTGGAGGACAACATCCTGCCCGAGCTGCTACCAAAACTGGAGCTGATAGCGCAATACCGGCGCCGGCAGGAGGCCGTTTCGGCTTGGAATTCTGCGCACGCCGACGTCAAGCGCGGCCTGGCGGTCACGCCGGTGAAGTTCGGCATCAGCTTCACCGCCACGCTGTTCAACCAGGCCGGCGCGCTGGTGCACGTGTACACCGACGGCAGCGTGCAGGTCAGCCACGGCGGCACCGAGATGGGGCAGGGCCTGCACACCAAGGTAGCGCAGGTGGTGGCCGACGAGCTGGGCGTGCCGCTGGCGCGCGTGCTCGTCACCGCCAGCGACACCGACAAGGTGCCCAACGCCAGCGCCACCGCCGCCTCCAGCGGTACCGACTTGAACGGCAAGGCCGCCCAGGCCGCCGCGCGCGCCGTGCGCGACAACCTGGCCGCCTTCGTCGCCGGGCTGGACGGCTGCGGCGCCGGGGCGGTGTCGTTCGCCGGCGGCCAGGTCGCCAGCCCCAAGGCCGAGCGTGGCTTCGCCCAGGTGGTGCAACTGGCCTACGCCAACCGCATCCAGCTGTGGAGCGACGGCTTCTACCGCACGCCCAAGATCCACTACGACAAGCAGACCCTCACCGGCCGGCCGTTCTTCTACTTCGCCTACGGCGCGGCGTGCAGCGAGGTGGCCGTGGACACCCGCACCGGCGAATACCGCGTGCTGGCCGTGGACATCCTGCACGACGTGGGCCGCAGCATCAACCCGGCCATCGACATCGGGCAGATCGAGGGCGGCTTCATCCAGGGCATGGGCTGGCTCACCACCGAGGAGCTGGTGTGGGACGAGAAGGGCCTGCTCGCCACCCGGGCGCCCAGCACCTACAAGATCCCCACCGCCGGCGACGTGCCGCCGCACTTCGCCGTGCACCTGTGGCCCGAGGCCAACGCGGAAGACACCATCTTCCGCGGCAAGGCCGTCGGCGAGCCGCCCTTCATGCTGGCCATCAGCGTCTGGGAGGCGCTGCGCCACGCCGTGGCCGCCGCGCGGGGCGGCGAGCATCCTCGCGTGCAGATGGACGCGCCCGCCACGCCCGAGCGCGTGTGGCGGGCCATCGCGGCGCCCTGACGGCGGGCGCGAAAAGCGGGCGGAAAACCTAGAATTGCGCCCTCCGCCTCTTCCAGACATCCCGCCGGCCCGGCCCGCATGCAGCCCCCCGCAGACAGCCCCACGCCCGCCGCGCTGCTGCGGCCCGAGCACGCCGCCTGGATCGCCCGGGGCGTGTCCACCATCGTCGCCTCGCGCGACGCGCTGCACCACCCCAGCCTGATGCGCGCGGTCGGCGCCGACATCGCCGGGGACGGCGGGCGCATCACCGTCTACCTGAACCAGCTGACCGCGCGGCAGGTGCTGGCCGACCTGGAAGCCACCGGCCAGATCGCCGTGGTGTTCAGCGAGCCCAGCACCAACCGGTCGCTGCAGGTCAAGGCCCGCCGCGTCGAGCTGCGCCCCGCCGAGGCGCGCGACGCCGCCGTGCTGCAGCGCTACCTGCGCGGCATGGAATGGCAACTGGGGCAGATCGGCTTCAGCCCCGTGCACACCCGCGCCATGCTGGCCCACCGACTGGACGACGTGGTGGCCGTGGGCTTCACGCCGGAGCAGGCCTTCGACCAGACGCCGGGCCGCCAGGCCGGCGCGCCACTGGCCGGCGGTACGCGGCCATGAGGGCCGTCCAAAGCCAGCTCGTACCGCAGCCGCAGGCAGGAGGTGCTCCGGTGAACCCGCTCGCGCTCGACGACATCCGGCCCTGCCTGGAGGGCATCATCCCCGCCATCATCGCCACCTGCGCGGCCGACGGCACGCCCAACGTGGCCTACCTGTCGCAGGTCTACTACGTCGATCCGGGCCACGTCGCGCTGTCGTTCCAGTTCTTCAACAAGACGCGGCAGAACATCCTGGCCAACCCCGACGCCACGCTGCTGCTGCTGGATCCGCACACCTTCGCCTTCTACCGGCTGGGCATCCGCTACCTGCACACGCAGACCGAGGGGCCGGTGTTCGAGAGCATGCGCGCGCAGCTGGCCGGCATCGCCTCGCACAGCGGCATGGCCGACGTGTTCGAACTCAAGGGCGCCGACCTCTATGCCGTGCGCGGCATCGAGCCCGTGCCCGGCGACAGCCTGCCGCCCCCGCCGCCCCGGCGTGGCCTGCTGGGCGCGGCCCGGCGCGGCGGCGAGCAACTGGCGCGCAGCCACTCGCTCGACGAGGCGCTGGCCGCCGTGGTGCGCGCGCTCACGCAGGACCTGGGCGTGGCGCACGCCATGGTCCTGCTGCTCGACCCGGCCCAGCAGCGCCTTTACACCGTGGCCAGCCACGGCTACGCGCGCTCGGGCGTGGGCTCGGAGATCGCGCTGGGCCAGGGCGTGATCGGCATGGCCGCCCGGGCGCGCACGCCGGTGCGCATTTCCCACGTCGTCAACGCCAGCCTGTACAGCCACGCGGCGCGCCAGAGCCTGGAGCTGCCCACCGGGCCCAGCACCGACATCCCCTACCCCGGCCTGCCCCAGCCGCACAGCCAGATGGCGGTGCCCGTCGCCTCGGCCGACCGGCTGCTGGGCGTGGTCTTCGTCGAGAGCACCGAGGAGGCGCGCTTCGGCTTCGAGGACGAGGACGTGCTGGTGTCGCTGGCCAGCCACCTGGGCACCACCATCGACCTGCTGCGCCAGGACGGCGACGCCGCCGGCCCCGCCCACGGCCCGCGCCGCGCCGAGCCGCCGCCCGCCGTGCACGGCCACCTGCGGGTGCACCGCTACCGCAGCAACAACAGCATCTTCCTCAACGGCAGCTACCTCATCAAGGGCGTGGCCGGGGCCATCTTCTGGAAACTGCTGCAGGACTACCTGCGGCACGGCCGCACCGCCTTCACCAACCGCGAGCTGCGGCTGGACCCCGGCATCGGCCTGCCCGACGTGGTGGACAACCTGGAGGCGCGCCTGATCCTGCTGGAGCGCCGCCTGGCCGAGCAGCCGCTGCCCCTGCGCATCGAGAAGACCGGGCGCGGCCAGTTCCGCCTGTGCGTGGGGGCGCGGGTGGAGGCGGGCGAGTCGGAATAAGGCGAGTCTGAACAGGGCGGGGCCGCAAACGCGCTCTCAGGCCGGCACGCCCAGGCCGCCGGCGAGCCGGGCCCAGTCGTGGCCGCTCAGGTGCGGCCGCACCACGTCCAGCGCGGCGGCGAAGGCCGGGGCCGGCGCGCCGGCCTGCATGCCGCCCAGCACCTGCAGGCGCTCGGCCGGCGCCATGGCGGGGATCATCCAGCGCAGCATCGTGAGGTTTTCCTCCGGCGGGAGGCTGGCCACGATGCGCATCTCCAGCGCCTGCAGCTCCTCGTCGCCGTAGCCGTCCCACAGCACCTGGTTATGCGCGGTTTCCTCGAAGTGCATGTGCTGGAAGTTCTCGGCCACGAACAGCGCCAGTTGCCGGTACAGCGCCAGCGCGGCGGCCGCGCGCGCGGCGCCCTGGCAGGCGCCCAGCAGGGCCACGGCCTGGCGCAACTGCGCGAGCGCGGCCAGGTGGTGCGCGTGCTCCCCGGCGACCTGGGCGCTGCTGCCGGGGCGATGCGCCTCCATCGCGGGGTGGATGAAATCGTTCTCGTGGCCCAGGTGGCTTTCGCAGCATTCGGCCAGCGCCAGCACGCGCGCGCTGGCGCGCGCCACATCGGCGCCATCGCCGGCGTCCAGGCGGCCCAGGGCCGCCAGGGTGTCCATCATCATCGCGCGCAGGGCCTTGTGGATGCCCTGGTAGATGTTCAGGCGCGGCAGCGCCTCGGCCAGGGTCTGGGCGGCCTGCATCTCGCGGGGGTCGATCTTCATGCTTTTCCTCTCAGGGGCCGTTTTCAGGTCTTGGCCCGTCAAAAACCCGCCGCTCCCTTGAGCCGCGGTAAGGGGAAAAGTCTAGGAACGCCGCCGGCCCGGCGTTGCTAAGAGTTTGCTAGCCGCATCCTAAATTCTTGCTAAACGGTGTGGCGGGCGCCCCTGCCTTTACGATCGGCGGCGACGGCGGGCCGCTTCCGGGCCCGCGCCATGACTTTCACAGGTGACCATGCTCGAACTGATGCGCCGATTCCGAACGCGCCTGCCCGACTGGATGCAGGACTGGCTGGAAATCCTCATCCCGGGGCTGCAGATCGCCCTGGTCCTGCTGGCCGCGTGGCTGCTCAACTGGCTGGTCAAGCGCGTGATCGCCCGCGCCGGCCGGCTCTACGGCCTGCCACCCGAAATGTTGGTGCCCTTGCGCGGCGCGTGCCGCTGGCTCATCGCCGCCGCCGCCGCGCTGCTGGTGCTGGAGCGCCTGGGCGTGTCCGCCGCCGTGCTGTGGACGGCCTTCACCGGCTTCGCCGCCGTGGGCGCGGTGGCCTTCTTCGCGGCGTGGAGCGTGCTGTCCAACCTGTTCTGCGCCATGCTCATCTTCGTCGCCCAACCGCTGCGCCTGGGCGACGACATCGAGGTGCTGGACATGGCCGAAAAACCCGGTGCCAAGGGCCGCGTGATCGACATCAACTTGCTCTACATCACGCTGCGCGAGGCCGGCGAGGCGGGCGAGCAAGACCGGCTGCTGCAGATCCCCAACGCGCTGATCTTCCAGCGCGTGGTGCGCCGCTGGCCAGCGGGCGGGATCGTGTCCTGAGCGGGGATAAATCAATCTGGAAAGATTGCGCCCCATCATAAAATAGGGCCAGATAAGAATCTTCTTGTTGCAAATAGGAAAATTTTCATCTGACCCTAATTAATATCTAATTAATCTGCTGGTAGAGATTCGCGGCGCGCAGATACTCCACTATTGCATCCTGACAATAGTCGAGATAGACGGAATTGTGGATGTGACCGAAGATATCGATATGACGCATCGAGACGCGGAACTGGGCGTGGCACTTACGTTCTTCAGTCATGCGTCATCCAAAAAGAAACGTTCATTTCTCTCGCCTTGACCAATGGGAATTCAATGCATCAACGGGCGATTATCCATGAGTTCGGAGATGCACGCGACGTCGTGAAACTCGAAAGCCATGGCCTGGCGCCGCTTGCAGCGAACAGCGTTCGGATCCGGATGACGGCGCGCGCAATCAACCCGTCCGACCTCATCACGATTTCCGGCGCCTATCGATCGAGGACGCAATTGCCTTTCCTGCCCGGCTTCGAAGGCGTCGGCGTGGTTGAAGAACTCGGGGCTCAAGTCAGCGGGATCGCAAAGGGTGCGCGTGTCATCCCCATCGGCTCGGCTGGTGCCTGGCAGGACGTGAAGGACAGCGAGGCCGCATGGTGCTTGCAGGTGCCGGATGGCGTCGACGACGAGCAAGCGGCAATGAGCTACGTCAATCCCATGACGGCCTGGGGCATGCTGCATGAAGTTGCCAAAGTGCGGCCCGGCATGCGCATCGCCGTGACTGCGGCGGGTTCCGCCATCGGCCAGATGATCGTTAAGCTTGCCAATATCGCTGGCTTGCGACCGATCGCGCTGCTGAGAAGCGAACGCGCCAAGCGCAATCTCGCGGGCCTGTCCGCCGACCTGATTCAATATGCCGGCAGCACGGAGTCTCTCCATGGGAGCGACGTCTCGGCGCCCGTCGACAAGGTCGATGCGATCTTCGATTGCGTGGGCGGACAGGGCGCGCTCCCGCTCACGCATCTCTTGCGCCACAACGGCATGTTCATTCACTACGGGCTGTTGTCGGGGCAACCGATCCCTTCGAAGCTTTGGTCGGAAAGACCCGACATCGACTTCCAGATGTTCCATCTGCGAAGCTGGATTCGCGAGATTCCCTTCGAAAAAGTGCAAGCGACCTATGCGCAGGTCGGTGCATTGATCGCCAATGGCGAAATACGCTCGAACATTCGCAGCCGCTATCGGCTGAACGATGTGAAGGCAGCGCTTCGCGATGCGAGCAATCCCTTGGCCGAGGGGAAGGTCCTGATCGCCCCTTGAATAGGCGTGCCGCGCATCAAACGCCAACGTCTCCCGTCGAGAACGATTGGACCTCGCCGTCAGGCTTCTCCAGCAAGAGAAGCCCGGTGCTGTCGACGCCAAGGCAACGCCCTTCGACACGCTCCGTGCGCGCTTCATTGAGAGCGACGGTCATGACTTCGCCACGGCGCCAGATGTTGGCGGTGTAGGTCTGCGCGATCGATGCGAATCCATCTCGCGTCCAGATATGGAACTGCTCGACCCAGGTATTCGCAATTTTCTCGATGAGGTCCAGACGCTCGATCGGATGAAAGCGCCCCAGGGACGTTGTCGGATAAATGGTTTCGGACGGTGCCGCCAGGAGGTTCACGCCGATCCCGACATAGATGCGTGCCGCGTCGATTTCGATCAGGGTTCCTGAAATCTTGGCGTCATCGACCACCACATCGTTCGGCCACTTGATTCTTGCGACTGCTTGGTCACCTATCAATTTCTGCAGGACGCCGTGAATCACCACGCCCGTCATCAAAGACAAGGTCGAAAAATCCTGGACCACGGAGGGGCGGGGCGCTGCAATCGTCATGGACAGGTTGTCCGCAGGGGCGTGCCACACGCGTCCGTAGCGACCACGACCGGCCGTCTGCCTTCGTGTCGACACCACGAACACGCCGCTCTCGCCCTTGTCGACCAACCGCTTCGCCTCTGCGTTGGTGCTGTCGAGCTCTGCGTAGTCTTTGAAAATCATCTCGCTGTTCCAGATATCCATGGCGCCGCACACATCGAGACCTGACGTCTGTCCACACCCCTCGAGGGCCGAGCACTGCAGCCATCGGCGGCCCTGCTCGGTCAGTGCAGTGACCATACTGCAACCTGAATCCAGCAGTTCGTCGTGCCCTCGAAGGTGGCCGTCGCGTCTTTCGTGCGGGCGGACGGGACGAGGCTTGCCGACCTTGGAGCTCTGGGAAGCACCGGGTCACGGCCGCCTGCTGTCGGCCTAGGGTCAGATAAGAATTTTCTTGTTGCAAACGTGGGGACCGCAAACCCCCGCACACCTCATTTGAGGTATGGCCTTCCCAAATTTTTGCGATATCCCTGTGCCGCCGTGCGCGCATTCGTTCAAATACCGCCTGTTTTTTGGCGATGCCACGGAGTGCGGAGTGCGCTATGACAACGAGCGTGGCAAGGGTGACCATCGCCACCTGGGCGGCGTGGAAACACGCCTATGCCTTCACCACGCTGGACGCCTTGCTGGCCGACTTCGAGCGCGACGTAACCTACTGGAAAGCGAGCTGAACATGCCCAAAGCCATCATCGAAATTCAGGCGCAGGCGCGATTCTTCCAGGCCGCCCGGCGCGGCGCCGCGGCCATGCAACGCCGCAAGGGCGATGCCGACTTTTACCTGAGCTACCCCAGCGCCCGCGACCTCTACAGCGACCTGACCCCGGCCCGGCTGGGCTTGCTGGGGCTGGTGGAGCAGACAGAGGCGGGGGCGTGGCGCGTGCCGTTCAATGGCGTGGAGATTCGCGTGGCGATGGTGCATGCGGCGTAGCTGCCGTTTCCAGGACCAACCAGCGCCAGATGGCCTCGACGGCTCTCCGCTCCACGTGGTCCGCTGCACCCGAGGGGGCGTTTTCATCTTGGGAGCGGCCCGATGAAAAAAGCCCTAAGGTGTTGATCCTTAGGGCTTTTTGGACCTTCGCGCACGTCGGCGGAAGGTGATGTGGTGGTGGTAGGTGGAATCGAACCACCGACCTTGGGGTTATGAATCCCACGCTCTAACCGTCTGAGCTATACCACCGGAACCGCGCATTATAGGGGCAGAAAAAGCCTATCGGTGCCTGAACCGCGCCGGCCGCTTGCCCACGAAGGCGTCCATGCCTTCCTTCTGGTCCTCGGTGGCGAACAGGGCGTGGAACAGGCGCCGCTCGAACATCACGCCATCGGGCAGCGTGCCTTCGAAGGCGCGGTTGACGCATTCCTTGGCGGCCATCACGGCCAGCCGGCCTTGGCCGCAGATCATCAGCGCGGCGCCCAGGGTCTCGTCCATCAGCTTGTCCAGCGGCACCACGCGGCTGACCAGGCCGGCGCGTTCGGCCTCGGCGACGTCCATCATGCGGCCGGTGAGGATCAGGTCCATGGCCTTGGCCTTGCCCACCGCGCGCGGCAGGCGCTGGGTGCCGCCGGCGCCGGGGATGATGCCCAGCTTGATCTCGGGCTGGCCGAAGCGGGCGTTGTCGGCGGCGATGATGAGGTCGCACATCATCGCCAGCTCGCAGCCGCCGCCCAGGGCGAAGCCGCTGACGGCGGCGATGACGGGCTTGCGGATGCTGCGGATGGTTTCCCAGTCGCGCGTGATGTAGTCGTCCCGGTACACGTCGGCGAAGCCGTAGGTGGCCATGGCGCCGATGTCGGCACCGGCGGCGAAGGCCTTCTCGCTGCCGGTGATGACGATGCAGCCGATGGCCTCGTCGGCGTCGAACGCCTTCAGCGCCTGGCCCAGCTCGACCATCAGCGCGGGGCTGAGCGCGTTGAGCTGCTTGGGGCGGTTGAGCGTGATGACGCCGACCTGTCCGCCTTCGGTGCGGACGTCGATGAATTCGTAGGCCATGGGGCGGATCTCCTGAAATGCCGATGACTATACCGGCGCCGAATTAGCCGACCGGCTGGTTGGCGAATGGTAAATTGCGGCCCCAGGAGACAAAAGACCATGAGCCAGACAGAACCCGCCGTCCTGTACGAGGAGGAGGGCGCCATCGCGGTGCTGACCCTCAACCGACCGCAGTCGCTCAACAGCTTCACGCGGCAGATGCACCGCGATCTGTGGGCCGCGCTGGACCGCGTGGAGGCCAGCCAATCGGTCCGCGCGCTGGTGCTCACCGGCGCCGGGCGGGGCTTTTGCGCCGGGGCCGACCTGTCGGAATTCGACTTCAGCGAGGGGCCGAACCTGGCGCGGCGCGCCGACCCCGGCCCGGTGATCGAGCAGGCCTTCAACCCCACCACGCGGCGGCTGACCCAAGTGCGCGTGCCCACGGTGTGCGCCGTCAACGGCGTGGCGGCGGGTGCCGGCGCCTCGGTGGCCATGGCGTGCGACATCGCCATCGCCGCGCCGGGCGCCAGCTTCATCCAGGCCTTCAGCAAGATCGGCCTGGTGCCTGACAGCGGCGCCACCTGGTTCCTGCCGCAGCGCGTGGGCCTGGCGCGCGCGCTGGCGCTGGCCATGACGGGCGACAAGCTGGGCGCGGCCGACGCCAAGGCCATGGGCCTGATCTGGGACGTGCAGGACGACGCCCTGGCCGCCGCCGAGGCCCTGGCGCAGCGCCTGGCGGCCATGCCCACGCGCGCGCTGGTGGCCACGCGCCACCTGCTGCGCGGCGCGCACACGCACACGCTGGATGAGCAGCTCGACATCGAGCGCGACGCGCAATCGCGCCTGGGCTTCACGCACGACTACATCGAGGGCGTGACGGCCTTCCTGCAGAAGCGCGCGCCGAGGTTCAAGGGCGAATGATGGACGCACCCGATCCCCAGGATCTCGCCCGCCGCGTGGGCGAGGCCATGTTCGCCGCCGACCGCGCCTCGCGCGACACCATGGGCATGGAACTGCTGGCCTGCGAGCCCGGCCGCGCGCGCATGCGCATGGCGGTGCGGGCGCTGCACCTCAATGGCCACCGGATCTGCCACGGCGGCTTCATCTTCACGCTGGCCGATTCGACCTTCGCCTTCGCCTGCAACAGCCGCAACCACAACACGGTGGCCAGCGGCTGCGGCATCGAGTTCCTCCAGCCCGCGCACGAGGGCGACGTGCTCACCTGCGAGGGCGTGGAGCAGACCTTGAACGGCCGCCACGGCGTGTACGACATGCGCGTGACCAACCAGAAAGGCCAGGCCGTGGCGCTGTTCCGCGGCAAGAGCGCGCAGATCAGCGGCACGGTGATCCCGGCCGGCGACGAACCCACCCCAACGGAGACAAGAACATGAGCGCCAAGCACTTTCCCCTGGAGCCGATCGAGAAGGCCAGCCTCGACGAGCTGCGCGCCCTGCAGCTCAAGCGCCTGCAGGCCACGCTGGCGCATGCCTACGCCCACTCGCCGGTGTACAAGGCCAAGTTCGACGCCGCCGGCGTGCACCCCGGCGACTGCCGCACGCTGGCCGACCTGGCCCGGTTTCCCTTCACCACCAAGCAGGACCTGCGCGGCAGCTACCCCTTCGGCATGTTCGCCGTCCCGCGCGATCAGGTGGCGCGCATCCACGCCAGCAGCGGCACCACCGGCAAGCCCACGGTGGTGGGCTACACGCGCAAGGACATCGACACCTGGGCCGGCGTGGTGGCGCGCAGCATCCGCGCCGCCGGCGCGCGGCCGGGCGACATGGTGCACATCAGCTACGGCTACGGCTTGTTCACCGGCGGCCTGGGCGCGCACTACGGGGCCGAGAAGCTGGGCCTCACGGTGGTGCCCTTCGGCGGCGGCCAGACCGAGCGGCAGATCCAGCTCATCCAGGACTTCAAGCCCGACATCATCATGGTCACGCCCAGCTACCTGCTGGCGGTGTGCGACGAGGTCGAGCGCGCGGGGCTCGACCCCAAAAGCACCAGCCTGCGCCTGGGCATCTTCGGCGCCGAGCCCTGGACCAACGAGATGCGCCAGGCCATCGAGGCGCGCATGGGCATCGACGCGGTGGACATCTACGGCCTGTCCGAAGTCATGGGCCCCGGCGTGGCCAGCGAGTGCGTGGAGACCAAGGACGGCCCGACGATCTGGGAAGACCACTTCTATCCCGAGATCATCGACCCCGACACCGGCGCCGTGCTGCCCGACGGCGCCAGCGGCGAACTGGTCTTCACCAGCCTGACCAAGGAAGCGCTGCCCATCATCCGCTACCGCACGCGCGACCTCACGCGCCTGCTGCCGGGCACCGCGCGCACCATGCGCCGCATGGAGAAGATCACCGGCCGCAGCGACGACATGATGATCATCCGCGGGGTCAACGTGTTCCCGACGCAGATCGAGGAGCTAATCCTGAAGCGCGCCGAGCTGTCGCCGCACTACCAGTGCCTGCTGCTGCGCGAGGGCCCGCTGGACAGCCTGAAGGTGGCCATCGAGACCGCGCCCGGCGTCAGCCCCGACAGCACCGAGGCGCGCGCCGCCGCCAGGCTGCTGCAGCACGAGATCAAGGTCTTCATCGGCTCCAGCGTGGAGATCGAGCTGAAGGGCGAGGGCGGCATCGAGCGCAGCGTGGGCAAGGCGCGGCGGGTGGTGGACTTGCGCGGGAAATGACCGGCCCCGGGGGGCTGGCACCGGATTTCAAGTCAATTTGGCCTTCAGCCAGTGTGGATATTGTGTCGTCAGCTATATAAAAAATAGCATCAACGCTGCTCGATCGTCTCCACCAGCAGGTCCATGAAGGTGTCCGCCCCTTGCGTGATGCGGATGCGCACCGGCAGGTGCTGCAGCGCGGGGGCGTACCAGATCTCGGCCGTGATGGGGCCGCGCGGGCGCGCCAGCGGGCGCGGCTTCAGGTGCAGGGCCTGCACGGCGCCCAGGCGCGGCAGGTGCAGCGTCTCCTCGCCCACCACGTCGTAGGTCCACTCGTCCACGCCGCCGGGGCGGGCCAGCCACACGCGGACCTGCGCGCCGGGCTCCAGCCGCGCCTGGCCGGTGGCGAAGCGCTGGCCCAGTTCGACGAACTGGCTCGCCGCGTCCTGCACGGCCTCGGGGCGGGGCACGCGCTCGCCGCTGTGCAGCCGCACGTCCTCGCCCAGGCGCACGCCGCGCCGGCGCTGGCGCACCTGCTCCTCGTACACCTCGGGCCGCAGGCCCTGCTCGGTGATCTCGCCCTGGCTGGTGAAGCGCGAGGACAGCAGCAGGCCCACGTCCAGCCGCACCACGGCCTGGTAGCGCGTGCCCTCGCGTTGCCACAGCACCTCGGCGTCGCCGTGCAGCTCGCCGCGGTAGTGGCCGCCCAGCCGGTAGGTCAGGCGCGTGTCGGCGGGCCAGCGGTCCAGGAAGGCCGGCGGGGCGGCGCTGGCGGCGGGGGCCGCGGGCTCGGCGGCGGGCGCCTCGGCCACCTGGGGGGCCGAAGCGTCTTCCGCGGGCTCGGCGGGCGCGCTGGCGACGGCTTCGGGCTCGGGCGGCGGCGCGGCGCCGGGAGTGGCATCCGGGGATTGGTTTGCTCTTTTTTTTGGAGCTGCTCGCGCTTGATGGATGCGGGCTGAAGACCGATTTGGCTTGGATTTTGCCGCTCGCGGCGGCGGCGCGGGCGCCTCGGCCGGCGTCGCCTGCGCCGCGATGGTGCGGGTGTAGAAGGGCGGCGCCACCGGCGCCAGCAGGCTGGGCGGCTGCAGCAGGCGCGACAGCGCGGCCAGCGCCAGCAGGTGCAGCGCCACGACCAGGGCCAGCGCCAGCAGCAGCGCCCGGCGCTCGCGCTGGGCGGACAGGGGCGCGGGGCTCAGCGGCCCGGCCACGTGCGTGCGGCGCCCGCGTCGTCGCGCAGTGCCAGGCGCCAGGTGGTGCAGGGGCCGGGCAGGGTGAGCGGCAGGCGCAGCAGGCGCTGGTCGCGCGCGATGATCGCGGTGACCTGGCGCGCGGGGCCGGCGAACAGGGGCACCTCGTCCAGCCGCGCCAGCCGCCAGGCCGCCGGCTGGCCGCGCGGCGCGGCGGCGGGCACGTCGATGCCCAGCCACTCGTCGCCCGCCGCCAGGCCGGCCTCGGCGGCGGGGCCGCCGTCGAGCACCACCTTGATCGTGACGCCGCGCTCCTCGGCCACGCGCAGGCCCAGCGCCTGCGCCAGGGGCGACGGGTCCTGCACCACGTCCACGCCGTGCGCCTTCAGCAGCGGTTCCAGCGGCAGCTCGCCGGTGCCGTGCACCCAGTCGGCCAGTTCGCGACCGAAGGGGCGCGCGCCCAGCTCGGCCAGCACGGCGGCGACGTCGTCCTCGCGCATCGGCCCGCCCTGGCAACGGCGCCACAGGGCGCGCATCACGTCGTCCAGGGTGGCGCGGCCCTCGCCGCGCAGGGTCAGGTCCAGGCACAGCGCCACCAGCGCGCCCTTGCTGTAGTAGCTGATGGTGCTGTTGGGGGTGTTCTCGTCGGGGCGGTAGTAGCGCACCCAGGCGTCGAAGCTGGCCTGCGCCACCGACTGCGCCCGCCGGCCCGGCGCCTGCAGCACCTGGTTGAGGGTCTTGTTCAGCAGCTTCAGGTAGGCGGCGTCGTCGATCAGCCCCGCGCGGCGCAGCAGCAGGTCGTCGTAGTAGCTGGTGAAGCCCTCGAAGAACCACAGCAGCTCGGTGTAGTTCTCGCGCGCGTAGTCGTAGCGCGCGAACTCGGCCGGCCGCAGGCGCTTGACGTTCCAGGTGTGGAAGTACTCGTGGCTGATGAGGCCCAGCAGCGTCACGTAGCCGTCGCCCAGGCGCGCCGCGCTGGCGGCTGCGCCCAGGCGCGGCAGGTCGGCGCGGGTGCAGATCAGCGCGGTGCTGGCGCGGTGCTCCAGCCCGCCGTAGCCGTCGGCCACGGCGTTCAGCATGAACACGTAGTGCCCCTGCGGCGGCGCCTTGGCGCCGTGCCAGAAGCGGATGGCGGTCTCGCAGATCTTCTGCGCGTCGCGCAGCAGCCGGTCGCCGTCGAACGAGGCGGGCGCGCCGGCCACGACGAAGCGGTGCGGCACGCCGGCGGCGGTGAACTCGCCGCTCCAGAACGCGCCCATCTCCACGGGGTGGTCCACCAGCTCGTCGTAGTCGGCGGCGGCGTAGTCGCCGAAGCCGTCGGCATCGACCTGCACGGCCGTCATGGCGGTGGCCAGCCGCCAGCCGGGCGCGCCCCGGGGCCGGCGCACGGTGAGGGCCTGCGCGCCGGCCTCGCGGCCGTGCACGCGCAGCAGCAGGCTGGTGCCGTTGAAGAAGCCGCGCCGCGCATCGAGCCAGGCGGTGCGCACCGAGTGGTCGAAGGCGTGCACCTCGTAGCGCAGCACCAGCGGGCGGCGCGGGTCGGCGTCGATGGTCCAGGTGCACTTGTCCACCTGCCGCACGGCGCGAGACGCGCGGCCCTGGCGCGCCGTCAGGCCGTGGAGGTGGCGCGCGAACTCGCGCACCAGGTAGCTGCCGGGGATCCACACCGGCAGCGACACGGTTTGCTCCGCCGCGGGGCGCGCGATGCGCAGCTCGACCGCGTAGCGGTGGCCGGCCAGGCTGGCGGCCTCGACGCGGTAGTGGACGGCGGCCGCCGTGTCAGCCATCAGTTTTTCGCGAGAAGCTGCTCGATCTGCGGCGCGTTGATGGCGCCGGGCACGCGCTGCCCGCCCGCGAACACCAGGGTCGGCGTGCCGGTGATGCGGTATTTGCGGGCGAACTCCAGGTTGGCGTCCAGCGCCTCGGTGTTGCAGTCGCCCTTGCCCTTGGGCGTGACGTCGCGCACCATCCAGTCGGTCCAGGTCTTGCCCTTGTCGGCGCTGCACCAGATCTGGCGCGACTTCACGGCCGAGTCCTCGCCCAGGATCGGGATCAGGAAGAAGTGCACGGTGACGTTGTCCACCTTCTGCAGGTCTTTCTCGAAACGCTTGCAGTAGCCGCAGTTGGGGTCCTCGAACACCGCCAGCCTGCGCTTGCCGTTGCCGCGCACGATGGTGAAGGCGTTCTTCAGCGGCAGGTCCTTGAAGTCGATGGCGGTGAGCTTCTCCATGCGCTCCTCGGTCAGGTTCTTGCGCGCGCGCGTGTCCAGCAGCGTGCCCTGGAGCAGGAAGTTGCCCTCGGCGTCGGTGTAGAGGATCTCGTGGCCGATGCGCACCTCGAACAAGCCGGGCATGGGCGTCTTGCTGATCTCGTCGATCTGCGTCAGCGCCGGCATGCGCTCGGCCAGGTTCTTGCGGATGGCGGCGTCCTGTGCCGGGGCCAGCAGGGGCAGCGCCAGGGCCAGCGCGGCCAGGCTCCAGCGGAGGGATGGGGATGTGTTCATGCGGTATGGATCGGTTGAGGCCCGGAGGCCGGTGAAAGTGTGAGCCGCGCCGTGCTCAGGCGGTTCCCATGGCCAGCCGGGCGATGCGCGACTTGAGCGGGCCGCTGCGGTCGAACAGCGTCATGCCCCAGTTGCGCAGCGCGGCGGCCATCGGTCCGGGACGGCCGAAGAGCTGCTGCAGGCCGTCGGTGGCCAGGCTCATGCGCAGCCAGTCGCCCTGGCGCGCGCGCTCGTAGCGGCGCAGCAGCTTCAGGTCGGCCGGCGAGCGCCAGTTCTCGCGCGCGGCCAGCACGCGCGCCAGCTCGGCCGCGTCGCCCAGGCCCACGTTCAGGCCCTGGCCGGCCAGCGGATGCAGGGCGTGGGCGGCGTCGCCCGCCAGCGCGAAGCTGGCGCCCGGCCGGCCCGGCATCGGGCCGACCCAGCGCGCGGCGCGCGCCAGCAACAGCGGCCAGGCGGCGCGCGCGCCTTGCACCTGCAGCGCGCCCAGGGCGCCGCCGCTCAGCGCGGCCAGGCGGGCGGCCAGGGCGGCGTCGTCCAGCGCGGCCAGCGCCGGCGCGGCTTCGCTGCGCACCGACCACACCACCGCCACCTGGCGGCCCTGCGGCCCGCCCAGGGGCAGGAAGGCCAGGATGTCGCCCTCGGGCGTGAACCACTGGCGCGCGACCTGCCCGTGCGGCCGCTCGCAGTCCAGGCGCGTGGCGAGGGCGTGCTGCGGGTAGCGGGTGGTGTCGAAGTCCACGCCCAGCTCGGCGCGCGTGGCGCTGGCGCGGCCCTCGCACACCACGGTGAGGGGGGCGGGCACGGGCGCGACCACCGTGTCGATGCCGCTGTGGTAGCCCACCGCCTCGGCCAGTTGGCGCTCGAGCGTGGGCACGTCCACGATCCAGTTCAGCGCTGGCACGCCCTGCTCGGCGGCGCTGAAATGCACCGCGCCGTGCTGGTCGGCCTGCACCTCCATGGCCAATACCGGCGTGGCGGCCGGCTCGGGCGGCCAGCAGCGCAGGCTTTGCAGCAGCGCGCGCGCGGCCGGGCTGAGCGCGTAGGCGCGCACGTCGGCGCGGGCATCGGGATGGGAGGGTGGCGCCACCAGCGCCACGCGCAGCCGCTCGCGCGCCAGCAGCAGCGCCAGCGAGCGTCCGACGATGCCGGCGCCGCGGATGCAGATGTCGTGGGGGGCGGCCATGCGGGCATTGTAAAAGGGGCCCCGACGCTTCCCCGCTGCGCGTGGTGCGCTGCCCCCCGAGGGGGCTCTCGCCGCCTTGGGGCGGCCCGGCGCCGGCTCGGGGCCCCTCGCTCCCCCGTCGCGCGCGGCGGCCCGGTGATGAAAGCCGACAATATGGCGCCCTCCCACCGTCCCATTGCGCCATGCCCGCTGCCGAGCCCGATGTGCGCGCCACCCTGGCGCGCCTGTTCGTCTACCCCGTCAAGTCCTGCGCCGGTGTCGAGGTGCGCGAGGCGCCGCTGGCCGCGACCGGCCTGGACCTGGACCGCGCCTGGATGGTGGTGGACGGGCGCGGCCAGTTCGTGACCCAGCGCCAGTGGCCGCGCATGGCACTGGTCAGGCCGCAGGTCAAGGTGTTCGAGGTGGTGCTGCGCGCGCCCGGCATGCTGGCGCTGCACCTGGGCGTCAACGAGGTGGCCGGCCCCGCCCGCGTGCGCGTCTGGCAGGACGAGGTCGATGCCTGGGACATGGGCGACGTCGCCGCGCAGTGGTTCAGCGACTTCCTGGGCGCACCGGGCCTGCGGCTGGTGCGCTTCGACCCCGAGGTGCGGCGCCTGTCCAGCCTGGCGTGGACCGATGGCGTGGAAGCCCCGAACCAGTTCGCCGACGGCTTTCCGCTGCTGGTGGCCAGCGAGGCCTCGCTGGACGGCCTGAACGCGCGCCTGCGGGCCGGCGGCCACGCGCCGGTCGGCATCGAGCGCTTCCGGCCCAACCTGGTACTGGCCGGCGTCGAGGCGCACGACGAGGACCGGCTGGCCGAGCTGCGCGTGGCCGCCGCCGGCGGCGAGGTGCGCTTGAGGCCCGTCAAGCCCTGCACGCGCTGCCCCATCCCCAACATCGACCCGGCCAGCGCCGCCAGCAGCCCCGAGGTGCTGGAGACGCTGAGCGCCTACCGCGCCGACCCGCGCCTGGACGGCGCGCTCACCTTCTGCATGAACGCCATCATCCTGGCCGGCGTCGGCCAGACCCTGCGCGTGGGCGACGCGGTGGCGGGCGACTGGAAGTTTTGAGTGCCCTGGCCTGTCAGGCCTACGGGCTTGTACGTCTCTCGTGACTTGCGTCACGGGATGTCGGGGCAAATGACGGCATGCTCGAATGGGGGCAGTTGGTCAAAGGGTTACCCCAAGTCCTGTAAGTCTTGCAAAAATTCCGATCCTGGCTCGACACCCGTGACAAAAAGCCAATCACGGGCGCGGGTGCATGCCACGTACAGCAGGTGCCGCTCGGAGTTGTAGACCTCTTCCAGGTCCGCCTTATCCGCCACGGATTCGATGCGTTCTTGCAGCGGCAGCACTTCATCGTCACAGGCCATCACCGCGACGGCTCTGAATTCCAGCCCTTTCGCCAGGTGCATGGTGCAGATGTTCAGCGCATCCGGGGCCGTGCCAGGCATCGCGGTGATCGCAGCCAGCCGGCCATCCAGCACGGTGTGCGCCATGTCTGCGAGTTCGGCGGCGGCCTGCACACGCCCCATCTGCGCATCGGAGCGCACGAAGACCGCCAGGTCGCGCGCGGGCAGGCCGTCTGCGGCACGCGCGCGCAACCAGTCCGCGATCGCCCGCACTTCCTGATCGTCGTCTTCAAACAGGCGCACGAGCGGGCTCGGGCCATTGAACACCGACACGGTGCCACGGCGGTCTTCGGTATTGCCATCCACGTCCGACACCTCCGGCCCCAGCAGGCGATCCGCCTGCACGCGGATCTGATGCGAGGTCCGGTAGTTGATGTGCAAGGTACGCGACCGTCCACGAACATCCACACCCAGCGATTTCCACGAAAACGGCTGCTGAAAAATGCGTTGCCCCAGATCGCCTGCAAAGAACAATCCGTTGGGTGCATGCCCAGCCAGCGCCGACAAGAATCGCAGTTGAGGCACGCTCAGGTCTTGGGCTTCGTCCACCACCACGTGATCGAAGACGGGGGCCTGCTGAGCCGCCAGGCGCCGGGACTGCACGGATGCAAGCTCCGTGAACAAGCCGGCCCAGGTGACCAATCCCCGGCTTGCCAGCTTGCGCTGCAGGGTCTCGAACACCTGCCACAAGGCCGCGCGTTGCGCCTCGGGCAATCGGGTCTTGCGGCCCAGGCGTTTGATGTCCCGATAAGACGCCCACTGGTCAAGCTGCCAGGCATCGACCATTTCCGCCCATTCGCTGAACACGAACGACGGGCTGAATTTCAACCCACCCAGGCCGGGCACACATTCGTCCCATGCGGACTGCATGAGTTCACGCAGTTCCCCGTCCGATGCCACGCGCACCGGCCCCACCTGAGCCTGGTACAGACGCAGGCCGATGGCGTTCAGCGACAACACCTCCAACCGTTCTGCCAGCCGGGTCTGATGGCTGATCAGGCGCCGCAGCTTGTCGTGCAAGGCGTAGGCCAGCGTGTCGGAGAAGGTGGTCAGCAACACCCGGCTGTCCGGCTCGCTTTGGGCCAGGAACACCGCCCGGTGCAGCGCCACGATGGTCTTGCCCGTGCCGGCCGAGCCGGCGATGCGGGCCGGGCCGTTGTAATTGCGCTCCACCCACTGCCGCTGGGCGGGGTGCAGGAAGATCGTCCACTTGTCCCAGGGAAAGTCGAGCGCACGCTCCAGCTCGTCCACGTCGTGCATGACGCGGAAGCGCCGTTGCGCGTCGGGGTGGGCGAACGGGTCGGCTCCTGCCGGGGCCGCCACGGCGAACGCAGGCCGGCCGCCCGTGGCCAGTTCAAGCAGGGCTTCCGCAGCTTCGGACGGAAGATGATCCGCCAGAGACAGCAGTTCATCGTCGTCGGCAATGGCGCGCACATCGGCCAACCAGTCGGCCGGCACGCCATAGGCCAGCAATTCGCTGTCGGAACGGTCTGCAAACAAGGCGTTTTTTGCGGGCGGCACTGAACCCGCTGCCGTCGCTGCCGGCAAATGCCGCGACGGGGCCACGATCTCCTCGATGCGCTCGCGAATCTCCACCCACTGCGCCGCGCCCGTCTTGGGATGCACCTCCAGCTTGCGGCGCTCGGCCCAGCGGTAGGCCGGGTCGTGATGCGCCACGTAGCACAGCAGAAAGCTCGATGCCGTGCGGTGCACGATCAAGCGCAGATCGCGGCCCACGCGGGCCGACCAGAAATGCTTGTCTTTCGACTGCTCGATCTTGTGCAACTGCATCCCCGGGTTCACCGGATTCATCTGCAGGTCAAAGGCGGTGGTCTTGACCAGCTTCTGCTCGTCGCCGGTCAGGCGGGCCAGGCTGTCGGTAAAGGTGTCGGCGATGCGGAAGTCCATGGTCTCGATCTGTCTCAGCCGATCAGTCGTCGCAGGCCGTCACGAAACTTGCAGAAGCTGGGCGACTGGTTGTCCTCTACCCGCATGTGTGGGCCAATTCTCTTGGCCCATTCATGCTTGATCTCCCCAGGAAGCGGCCAACCGGCCTTGTGGATGGCGCGCTGGCCACCGGGGTAGACGGCATCTGCCAGCAATTCCCACGTGCCGCAGACGCTGTCTTGCTGATAGCCATTCAAGACCTCCTTCCTGGCTTTTGGATAAGCAAGCATCAGCGCTTGTCGATCTCCTAGGTACCACGCCTCCATTTCTTCGATGGCCAATCGAAACAAGGTTGTCGGCGCTGGATTGCAGCGGTGCAGCAGCGCCATTAATTCCGTCAAGAAGACCTTGCAGTTGCGCCTGTCACTGTCCAGGACAACCACGACCGCATCGATTCCGGCGGTCTTCCCATAGCCACTGAGCAAGCGCGGCAACTGATCCAGCAAAGCTCGCTTGGCCGGATCTGATTTGGGCGTTAAACCCGACGGCAATCTACCAATGCCCTTATAGGGATGGATGCGCCACGTGTGCGGTTCGCCCTCTGGACCGATGACGTTGGGTAGCAGCGTTTCGATCAACTTGGCTCCGGAACTGTCCTCTACCAGCACTTCGATGTGCATGCCTACCTCGCATCCAGATAGTCGCTGTACCAAAGGCCACCCAAGGGCAACCCTTCGGCCACCAGATTGCCCACGAGCTCAATGTCAGACGCGCGGCGGATGGTCGAGAAACCATCGCTGCCTTTCTCAAGAATCCAGACCTCTTTTGGTGACAGCGCATCGACGAAATAAGGTTGGTGCGTGGTCACGAATATTTGCGGCGCGTTCTTCTTGCCCGTGGCGTGACTGCGCAGTTCACGAGCCAAAGAGTCGAGCAGACGGTGATACAGGCCGTTCTCGGGCTCCTCAATGCAAATGAACGGCGGCGGATCGGGGTCTTCCATCAGCAGCAGATAGGCGAATATCTTTAGCGTGCCGTCGGACATCTGCGACGCATAGAAGGGGTCTGCAAAGGCGCCGTCATTGAATTGAAGAAGCACGCGCTTGTCCAGCGTCACGCCTGTCTTGATGCTCTTTACGCCAGGAATCTTGGCCGCAATGCGATCCAGGATGGTCTGGAAGCGGGCTTTGTGCTCGCGTTCCATGTACTGCACCACGTTGCCGATGTTGTCGCCATGAACATTCAGATGGCGCTGTGCGCCGGCCGGTTGAACCGTGCGTGCCGCATCCGGGTGAAAGTACGACAGATACCAGCCCTTGAGGAAATCCCGGAATCGCTTGATGCGCGGGTGCTCCTTGAGTGTGCCCAACGTGGCGATGCCGAGTTGGCGCAGATCCGTCAGTTCTACGTCTTCCTGTGCGCGATCTTCTTCACCGCTTGCTGTTTCGACGGCCTCTTCACCGGCCCAAACCTTTCCAACGCCATGATGCAGGCGAAGGAACGGATAGGGGCGACCGTGCTTCTGGCCCTTGCGACGCTGTGTCAAAACCTCTGACTCGACAAAGGGCCGACCGCTCCTGTCCATGTTGATGGACAACTCGTAGGTGATGGGCCGTTCGCCGGGGGCCTCCCGGTAGTAGATGTCGAAGCGAATGGGCGCATCAAGGCCCAGGGAACGCATCCGCTCGAAGCCACCACGCATCTTGTCGTCGCAAGCGGTTTCCACGTCTGTATTCAGACAATCGGCAACGAATCCGAATGCATCGAACAAGGTGCTCTTGCCCACGCCATTCTTGCCGATGACCACTGTGAAGGGGGTGAGCGGATCTCCCTGCTGGTCGGTTGAGAGCTTGCCCAACGTGACATCGCGCAATGCGCGGTAGTTGCGAACTCGAAAACCTTCGATTTGAGCCATGTCAATGACCTTTTCTAAGAATGCGTAGCCACAGTTATCACTGAACCCTGAACACCTTCATCACCTCATCCCCCAGGTGATTGATCACCTTCACCGCAATCCGCCCCGACTTCGGCTTGTCAAACGGCCGTGAGGTGTCGCTGTTGAGCGTCGCCCAGGCGTCGGCGTCCACCTCGGCCTTGAGCGTGGTCTTGAGGGATTTGTAGGGGTCGTTCGCGCCCAGGAAGTAGGCGTGGCGGACGAAGAAGCTTTCTTCGTTGTAGTCGGTGTCGATGAACCAGCAGGCGATGCCATCGGCGCCGTCGCTGCGCACCTCGCCGGTGTTGGGGTGGAACACGTCCACGCCGTTCACCTTCACGCGCACCTGGCCCTCGGCACCCTCGGGGCCGGCATCCAGGATGTCGATGTCCGGCTCGCCGAAGATCACGAACAGGTTGCCCTTGCCGGTGTTCTTCAGGTCGTCGGCCATGTGCAGGTCGGCGTTCATGCGGGCCTTGAGCACGGGGATGCGGCCGAGCTTGTCGAATTCGCTGGAATGCGCGTCGTAGTTGAAGGCGCAGGCAATCAGCACGTCGAAGCCGGCGTCGCCCGCCTCGCGTGCGGCGGCCACCAGGTCGGGCCGGGCCACGGTGCCGAACTCGGGGCCGATGAAGATGGCGGCGCGCTTTTCGGCATCGCCTTCCGCATAGCGGCCTTCGGCGCAGACCAGTTCGCCGGGCCAGGGTGTGAGCGAGGTGAATGTGATCTTGTCTTGCTTGTGCGCCTGCTGCACACCGGCCGTCTTGAGATTTTCCAGGATGATCTGGACGAAGTTGCGCTCGGCGTTGCGTTCATCGTTGTAGTGGGCCTGCCGCTCCATGGCCTTGGGGCTGGCGGGGTCGATCAACTCGTCGTCGGCGCCCACGGCCAGCACGCGGTGGGGCGACAGGCTTTCCACCGTGAAGGGGCCGGCCACGCGCACCTTGTTCTTGTCGGGGTAGGGCTTGTCGTAGAGGTATTCAAACTCGGCCTTGGCGGCGATGGAGGCGTCGATTTCCTTCTGCCGTGCGATGCGCTCTTGCCACCACTGGTTTATGAGCGTTTTTGCCTTATGGCCCTTGTCCGACAAGGGGTTGATGCTATCAAGTTTGATGGTTTTCCAACCCCCCACATCGCCCGCATCGGGCAGGGCGCGCGGCAATTCCCATTCCTGCCAGGCCGTGCCCAGCAGCGCGTTGATCTGCGCGCGCAGCGGCTCCAGCACCTGCTGGTGCTGCTCCCAGATCACGTCGATCTCGGCGTTGTTGGCGATGGATTTGAGCGTGATGTGCGGCACGCGCTCGTAGACGAAGCCCTGGCGCACGTCGCCATGCACCGGCGCGCTGGAGGGCGCGCTGCGCGTGACCTCGGCCTCCTTCAACTGGCCTTCGCGGCTGTCGGCCAGCAGGTAGTAGGGGTAGCGCGCGCCCATGATGCGGGCGCGAGCCAGCGCCAAGGCCACACGCGAGGTGTCGATGGTGATCCAGCGGCGGCCCCATTGCTCAGCGACGTAGGCGGTGGTGCCGGAACCGCAGGTGGGGTCGAGGATGAGGTCGCCAGGGTCGGTGGTCATGAGGATCGCTTGCTGTATTGCGATGCTCGGCGTTTGTACGACATAGACCTTCGCATCGCTGAAGCCGCTCTGTCGAGTGTTGTCCCAAATATTGTTCCGGGTCATTACCCGAAAATCATCGAGATAGCGCTTGAACCGCAGCGTGTTGCCGATGGCTAGCAAGCGATCTGCATTTCGAAGCCAGGAAAGTCCCATTTCGTTCGTGCTGAACGTTCGTGTTCCGGGTGAGAACTTCCGTCCCTTGAACTCGAATAGACGCACGTCATTCTCCCCACTTGAGCGTGCGCTAGTGATCGGGTTGGGGTGATAAACCTTTGCCCCCGTAGGCAACGGTGCGAAGCCCGCCAGTTGCTCCGGACTCATCGTGAATGGCGCGTAGCTTTCATCTTCAAAGAAACGGAGGTTGTCATCGCCGACATAAGTTCGATCATCAAAGAGAGGGCGGTATTTGACCTTGGCCTTGTCCTTCGTGTACCAAAGCAGCACGTCGTAGCTGCTGTCTAGAAGCGCACTTCCTTTGCCAGTTGTTTTGCGAAAAACGATTTCGCTACAACAGTTCTCATCCCCAAACACCTCATCCATCACCGCTCGCACCCGGTGCACGTTCTCATCCCCGATCTGCACAAAGATCGACCCCGACTCCGTCAACAGATCGCGCGCCACCGTCAGCCGATCCCGGAGATAGGTCAGGTACGAATGGATGCCATCGCGCCAGGTATCGCGGAACGCCTTCACCTGCTCCGGCTCGCGCGTGATGTGCTGGGCGTTGCCGTCCTTCACGTCGCGGCTGGTGGTTGACCATTGGAAGTTGCTGTTGAATTTGATGCCGTAGGGCGGGTCGAAGTAGATGCACTGCACCTTGCCACGCAGGCCCTCGCGCTCGGCCAATGAGGCCATCACCTGCAGGCTGTCGCCCAGGATCATGCGGTTGGCCCAGTGGCCGTCGTGCTGGTAGAACTCGGTGCGCGCGTTGTCGCTGGGCAGGCCGTTGAAGTCGGCGAACAGGTCCACCTGGTCGATGAGCCGGCCGTTGCCGCGTTCCCTGGCTTCGTGCTGGCGCTCCGTTTCCCGGCGCAGGTCGTCGATCAGCACCTTGGGGTGCACCTTCTCCTGGATGTAGAGCGGCGGGGCGTTGACGACGAGGTCGCTCCAGTCCTGCTGGTCCTTGCCGCGCCACAGCAGTTGGGGGTCCAGGTCGCGGTTCAGGCGGCCCGCGCGCTGGAGCAGTTCCGACGCTTCGCCCAAGTCGTGCAACGCCGCGAGTTCATTGAGCCACTGCGTGTTGGCGCGCGGGTAGGCCACGGGCTTGGGGCTTTGCTCGTCCCGGGCCATCACCGACTGGTATTCGGCCGTGGGGATGTTCTTGCGCGTGGCACCCTCGTGTTTAAGGGTGTCGACGACGAGGGGGGCTTTGGGTTGTCTTGTGGCCATGGGTCGGTCAGTTCAAGCTTTCTTGATAGCCCATGCCGGCAGCCATGTGGCGCACGCCTGCAACGAATACCTGTAGGCTATTCGAGTGGTTGTTCTCTGGCTTCAGGTGTTGGGCCATGGCGCGTGCGCCGCTGTTTTTCTGGAAGGCAGGCACGAGCCGTTTGACTTCCACTGAGGGTTTTTGCCAATCGTCTGGATGGGCGAAGCGCTTGCGATGTGCTGGGGTATCCGCCTTGGGCTGATCAAAAGCTGCGGCCAGCGCCGCGAGGTCGCCGAGATACCAGCTTTCGAGTTCCTGGCAGACCAGGCGTATCAGGGTTTCAGTGCGGCCACTTTGCGTGCACAAGGCTTGCAACCTGGCCTTGAGGTCGATGCAGTGGGCGTTGTCGTTGTCGCGCACGATGACGAAGCGGTCGCCGGGAATGCGCCATGCGGCCAGCTTGCGCGGGATGCTGCGGTCCAGATCGCTCTTGCCTTCGTGGGGGATGCACTGAAAGTGCTGACCATCCACCCAGTCGGGGAACAGGCGCGGCAGCCAATCGTTGAGCAGCACCCGCATGGACGGCTCTTCGAGCAGAAAGATGATGCGACCCTGCATCCTCAGCTCACATCCTTGTTCAGGCCCTCGAACAAACCCTGCTTCCACAGATAGCCGGGAAGGTCACCGGCATCGAACAGGGAGCGCAGGTTCTCGGAACTGCTGGCGCGTGTGATGGTCGTGAACCCCTGCTCCTTGCGCAGGCAGTAAATCTCGTCGAGGGTCAGCGCGTTGAGGAAGTCGGGCGAGTGCGTGGAGATGAAAACTTGTCCACCACGTTCGGCGTAGTCGCGGAATTCCTCGGCCAGTTCGGGCAGGAGTTCGGGGTAGAGCTGGTTCTCGGGCTCTTCGACGGCCAGCAACGGGTAGGGCTTGGGGTCATTGAGCAGCACGAGATAGGCAAACATCTTGATAGTGCCATCCGACACATGGCGGGCAATGAACGGATCCTTGAAGCTTCCATCCTGGAAGCGCAGAACGAGGCGGCCGTCTTCCGTTTGTTTGGGCTCGACCACCGATACGCCCGGCACGCGGCGTTGCATGGCATGCAGCACGCGGTCGAATCGGTCGCGGTGATGCTCGAACAGGTAGTTGGCCACCAGCGGCAGGTTGTCGCCCCGGGTGGAGAGGTGCTCGGCAAAGCCGTCTTCCTGGCTGGGACGGGCCTCGGAGACGTGGAAGTCGGAGATATGCCAGTTCTCGATCATCAGCCGGAAGGCGCTGGCCGCCTTGAAGCGCTCGAACTGGCCCAGGCCCTTGATGGCGAGGATGTCCGGGGCGTCCAGTTCCTG
>Ga0075163_10000111_pt1 | contig 90770 bp, 66 predicted proteins | sample JI1023141ADNA_FD_71478 | JGI IMG/M metagenome (GOLD analysis project Ga0075163, IMG submission 71478) | Wastewater effluent complex algal communities from Wisconsin, to seasonally profile nutrient transformation and Carbon sequestration -... | ecosystem: Engineered > WWTP > Effluent > Algae... | reverse complement strand
AGCAAGCATTGGAGCTTACATACGGAGGCCCATTGGCGCAGGGCAGAGCTTGGAGCACGCTGGCAACAGTTGTTGTTGCGCCCAGCGATCAACTTCCACCTGAACGACCAGGTGCTGTTCACGCAAGGCTACAGCTACTACATCAACTATCCCTACCGTGAGTACCCGATCAAATTCCAGACCTGGGAACACCACCTCTACCAGCAAGTGCAACTGACGCAGCCTTTGGGTCGTGTCAAGGTCCAGCACAGGTTCAGGATGGAGGAACGGTTCATCGCCAAAATGAAAGCAGACCCGGCGGATCCGACACAGGGCCAACTGGAAAAATACACTTACCAGAGCCGCTTCCGTTACCGCGTATGGGTGACCATACCACTGGGAAAACACGAGAAAGTAGAGCCGGGCGTGTTCACCGCGAACTTCTACGACGAGGTCTTCCTCAACTTCGGGAATTCCTATCAGGTGGACTACATCAACCAGAACCGTATTTCCGCGTTGCTCGGGTACCAGGTCTGCAAACCGCTGAACGTGATGGCCGGATATCTGTACCAGACCATTCAACGTCCGGGAGCAGCTAGTGGCGTGGACCTTATGGAACTGAACTCCACCGTCCACGTTGTCCTGGTCTACAACTTGGACCTCCGGAAGAAAGAAGCCGCGCCAGCAGCGAAGCCCTGAAAAAGGCGAAGCCCGCCTTACGGGGCGGGCTTCTGAGTATCCTGATCTCCCGGCTTACGGGCCTGGACAAGGACTTTTAACGCCGCTAGGCTGATGTCCCCTGTGATCAGGTATGCCTGTGGCCTGCGTGCGCAAGCCGCTTGGTGGTTGAACGTATGCGCACATCGAAATGTTACGTTCGGCCCGATCTTCTCTGTTCATCATGGGCATTTATGAAGGTCGTCAACTTTTGTCAATAGGCAACTCTTCAGCCGCGTGGAAAGCTGATCATACAACGAACGTCGGGGCACAATAGCAATTTGCCCATCAGATGCTCTCCAGCGGCCATGGGCACGTTGTGTGGAACAAGAAACAACGGGTAACCGGCCTCGGAAGAGCACGGTCCATTGCGCGACACCTCCGCTCAGAACACCGCCTCGCCCTTCAGGAAAAGGACGAAGATGAAGGTCATCAGGAAGTGATGGAATAGCAACAAGGCTGAGGCCAATGTCAGCACGGTCTTCCCGCTGGAGGTCAATTCAGGGAAGAGCTTCTTGTTGTTGACCGCGATGATGGGTAGCGGTATGGTGGCCAAGAGGAACGTGATGGCAAGGGTCTTGAAGAGGACAACATTGTCCATAAGTCCAAAGAACAAATGCGCGTAATAGAACAGGAAGCCCGCGAAGGACAGGAGGCCTAGTCGGACGAAGAGTCGTGCTTCAGCTACCATTGTGGATCGGTTTCCATGACAAAAGACGCAAGGTTGGAACGGGGTTGCGTGTGCATGGGTTACAGTTTATTCACAAGACCGGGTTTGGATCGGGATCCTAAACTCCTGCACCAGCCCTGCGATAGGAGCGGAATAGGCCGCCTAATGCCACCGCACAGCCTGCCGCGAACCATGGCCAAGGAAAACTGACCGGTATGTACTCCCTTCCCTTCTGCAATACCATGGAACGACTTTCGGCCATTTCGCCTGCATCCACGAGCCCTTCCACGCCGAAGGATTGTACCAATGGATCCAATGTGAACGACACGATGATCAACAGCGCGCCGGTGATGAGCATTCCCCATGTCCACCCATCTACGAGACCGACAGGGCGTTTGGATCGCCCCCATAAAAGCACGATCGCAAGCCCGATCAACCCGAACGAAACCACGCAAGGTGCCCAAACCGGCCCTACCCAAGGCACCGGGACCAGGAAAAGCAGATCGCGACTGCCAAGACCGGAAGGCCAATCCAAGAGCACCTTCAACCAGACATAATAGAAGATGTCCCACACACCAAAACCAAAGCAGAACCAGGCGAAGCGTTCGACCGCTGATCGGGTGACCAATGCACCGGGAACGAGCAACATGACCAGTGTGGCCACCTCACGGAACACTTCCGTATTGACAAGGGAACGTGCCATCGGAACCAAGGGGAAGTCAAAACCTTCGGGATAGTAGAGCGCCCGCAAATACACCACGACCGCGCTTTCCAAGAAAGCCATGGCCATGAAGAACACTGTCATCCAAACGAATAGACGACGGATCTCAGCTTTCATGTGGGGCAATTCGAACATCGGCCACGAGACCGCGGTGATCACTGCCGGAAATGTCCACCGTACGAATGGAAGCAGGTACTATCCCCTTGGAGAGTAGCAAATGGTCCAACGGGATCAGGGCAAGTGGCCCTACCGAAGGCCACGTCCGTTGCTCAGATGCGGTGGTCGAATACATACGGGCGTCACGGCAGAATCGTTGGAACGAACGGTCCCAAGGCACCGTGTTCAAGTCACCGACAAGCACCGTTGCCGTGTCGCTTTGCGCCAGGTACGCGGCAAGCTCACCGAGTTGATCATTGCGCTTGCGGAAATGCGCATAGCTGATCGGCGATGTGGCATGCACCGCAAAAAGACGCACTGGAGTGCCCTCCACATCCACGACCGCCTCGATGAACGGTGAGTGTTGCACCAAGACAGTCCGGACCCGCACAAAGGGGCGCTTGCTGAAAAGTGCGATGCCATAGCAGTTGGTGCGGGGTTCAACATGGGCGTAGGGATAGATCTCACGGAGACCTACGGTCAGTGCCTCTGCCCACTCCGGCCCTACTTCCTGCACGGAGATCACATCCGCGTTGCTGGTAATCGACTGCTGGATAGCTCGATCGAATTCACCATTGGGCTGAAGGACGTTCATGTGGAGAATGCGCAACGTGGCTCCGGTCCCGATCGGTATGGCCTCCACGAACGGCTTGGGGACCTGAACGAGAATGAGCACGGCACCGAACAATGCACTCCATGCCGACCACCATCGCCTCTTGATCAGTAGGAAGAGCGTCACGATGGCAAAGAAGAAGGACCACTGCAGCAAGAAGGCCCGTGCAAGCATCGGCAAGTAAAGGTCCGGGGCAAAAGCAAGCCCGCATGCAAGCGTCAGTAACGCTGCGACCCAGCAGAGTTCACGGAATTGAACGGTGTGTTTCATCTGGTCGTGGATGGGCTCTCAAGTCGAATTATCCTCCGCAATACCAACCACAAGGGAATGGCCCCGATCACACCAAAAGAGGCATCCACACAGCGCCAGAAGAAGGGAATGCCACGGAACGGTGCCCAGAGGAACGCGAGCGGAAGTACGAGGAAACAACACCACAATCCCCACTCGATCACCCAGCGATTGCGCACGGGATCCCGGTACGGGCCGATGAAGACCAAAGCGATCACGACATGCGCGAAGGCCAACCAATCCGTCCCATAGAAAAGTATGGGATAAGTAACACCTACATGGGCAACGGCCTCGGCAGCATGTGCGGCCCAACCGGACCATGGTTCACCCCAAGCCATGGTGATGCGCGCCAGGAAAGCAGTTCCCCATTCAAGCGGCACCGCTGTGAGGCCACTAAAGATGAGCGCGACCATGAAGAACAGGATCCAGCGCCTGATGTAACGAAGATCATTGGTCGTGCTCATTGCCGTTCAGTTGGGCTTTCCTCCAGCGCAGCCATGGTCTTGCGATCGGCCAAGTTGACTTCCTGCCAGTGCTGGCGTTGGCACCGCCAGCGGAACCGGTCGCGTTTCGCATCCAATTCGCGACGGAACTGTGCGGGGTCCAAATGATCCACCCAACGCACCTCATTGTGCCGGTGCTGTTCCATCTGTGCCTCTACCCTGTCCATGTCGGCGTACAACAACGGCAGCACCTTATCGCTCATGGTGAGGTAGTTGTCCACATCGATCTCGCCTTGGTTCCAGTGGCCAAGGTTGTAGCGTACGATCAGGCTGTCCCAATCCACCGTAGCGAGACTTATCAAAACAGCGAATGCGGCCCATGCGTTCAAACGGGCCAGGTAGAACAAGCTCTTCTTATCGCGCACCTTCACGAACAAGGTGACCAAGCCCACAAGGACCAGGACCAGGAAGACTATCACGCCGATTCGCTTGTATGCGAGACCGTGGAATGAGATGTAGTGATAGTTCCTCAAGAAGACGGAAACACCGAGAATGAAATTCTGGACGATCCAGAGCAGGCCGAGCATTTTGAGGCTTCGACCTTTCGAATAGAAATTCTGGTTCTTCCTGAAAAGGTGCATCAATAAGAGCATGCTGAGCAGGATGCTGATGATCAACATCCACGTGCCTTCATGGACGAACTGCTTCAAGCTGAAACCCTCGGGTACTTCGAATCCGACCCAGACCCAATTGATGTCGATGGCGTTGACCACTGCGAGCAGGACATTCACAGCGATAAGTAGGATCACTCCCATACGTCTTTCCCGTTCCAAGGGATCCATGGCCCGTGGGGACATCCAATGCGGCCGGCGAACACGAGCGCGCATTAGCGCATCGGACAAGCCCTGCTCCATCTGTACCACAAGATGCGGGGCGAACCGGAAGAGCAGGCCACCGCACAACACCAGGGCGAAAAGGAAGAAGAACGTATGGGCCGTGAAGATCTCCGAAAGCAGATCGCCCATCACCTCCCAGAGCCCATCCATGAAACCTGCGGTCAGGTGATCGAACTTCGGATTTCCGGCGCGGTAGAGTTGCATGAAAAGCAGGAGCACCAACGTGGGCAGGACACTCAGTTTCACCCAACGCCAACCACTGCGTGGAACACCACGTGACAAGGCGAGCTCATCGATCTTGCCGAGTGCCCCAAAGGGCACCATGACGAAGTTGGACACCATCTGGGCTGCCGCATAGAACAATGACCTTAAGCGCGATTCTTGTGCAAGTGCAGAAGAGACCCCCAATGCAATAACGGCGGCTACCATGGCCACCGCACTGTGGTGCACATAGACCATTACGCCGGCGAGTACCGTTCCCAAGAGCGTCGATCGAGCCGGACCGGAAAGCCCCTTCCATCCTACTCGCTGCACATGGAACCCAACTACCAGAACAATGAAAATGGAGAGGTTGATACCCAGTTCACGGTCCCAAAAGAGAGTGTCGAAGAGGCCGGCGAACAGAACAACAACGATCACGGAAAGCCATGCAGGCAGAAAGGCCCTTGTCGGTTGGATGGTGGTCATGGTTCAGGGTTTGGGGATCAGTCGTTCAATGGCATCGAGATGCGCACGGAAGGCCTTGGCGCCGGAAGTGGATGATCGATAACTGGTATTGGGCCGCTTGCCTACGAACCGCTTGCGCACCTGCACGAACTTGAGTTCCTCCAACGCAGCGAGGTGGCTTGCAAGGTTTCCGTCGGTAACGCCAAGGACTTCCTTCAGCCGCGCATGATCCACCCACTCATGCACGGCCAGCACGGCCATGATGCCCAAGCGCACCCGGCTTTCGAACGCTTTATTGAGCTGCTCGATCATACCGTATCGATGGCATCGGAATTTCGTTCGTACCGCAGGTACATCACCCCGCCATAGAAGATGTGCAATACCCCGAAGCCGATGGCCCAAAAGAGCAGGCCTGCTTCGAGCCAGAAGAGTGCGATGCAACCCAATGCCATCTCGCTCAAGCCCAACCAACGGATCTCATCCAAGGTGAACTTGCTCGCGTTGAACAACGCGATACCGTAGAAGACCAGCGTGGCCGGGGCCACCAAACCGGGAAGCCCGTAGTAGAAAAGCGCCAGGCAGAAGATGCCGCCCATCGCCAAGGGCACCAGCATATTGATCATCAATCGTCGTGCGCTGGCATCCCACAGGTGCTGCCCCGTCCTTCGCGTTCGGCGCCAGGTGAACCACGCCGCGCTGACCAATGCGACAAAGAGAACGAGCGATGCATCCGTCATCAGCGTGATCAAAAGACCATCCGCCTCTGTGAACCCTTGCCCGGTGCCATACGTCAACACATCGGTCGCAGGTCCCTGTGAAGCGGAGATGTGATAGTGTGCCAGCCATGCCCCTCCCAAGGCTACGGCTCCGGCGACCACGCCGCTCAGTCCACTTAGGCTCAGGAAACGTGTACTGCGGTCCATCAACCCACGGATATGGGCGAGTTCCTTGATCGGGTCGTTCGAAGTCATATACAAAGTACTTTGCAGTACAAAGTAACGAGATCCGGAGCGAACTATTGCATCCTTGTGTGATTTCTCAGATAGCGAAGAGAAGAACCTAGTGCATGGAGGCCATCGCCAAAGCTGCACCAATGAGCACGGCCACGAAACGGGCCGCATTGAAACGGTGTTCAGGTGCACTCTCGAAAATGATCGTCGTACTGATGTGCAACAACATGCCGATCGCCAGACCAAGCATTTGATGGAGGAACCCATGACCAAGGCCATCACCGATCAAAAGGCCCGTTCCGATACCCAAAGGCGCTGCCAACGCGAAGGTCAACAGCATGACCCAACTGGACCAGGTCCCCGTTCCTGATCGCAACAACACCGTGGCCAGGGCGATCGCCATGGGCATCTTGTGCAACAACACTCCGACAAGGAACGGTATGTCACCGGCCACTTCAGGATCCGCGAACGGGATCCCCTCAGCATACGAGTGCAGGCAAAGGCTCAGCAAGGTGACCATCGGCAACGCCTTGCCCGGTGTGGCGTGCACATGGCCATGCTCGATCCCATGACTGAAGAACTCCAACACGACCTGCAACAGGAAACCACCAAGGACCCAGAACCCGATATGCATGCCTTCTTCTGCATAAAGCTCCGGAAGCATGTGCAGGAATACGATGCCCAAGAGGAATGCCCCGCTGAACGACAAAAGCAAGCGGAGCCACTTGGCCTCGGGTCGAAGCACCCGCACAAGGGCGCCGGATAGCATTGGCAAAAGGAAAAAAGCCAGCGCGGTCCAGAAGGTCATGATGTCGGTTTACGCATCCACAGCACGAACCGCTGGGAAGATCCAGGGTCAAATGGTCGTTTCAAGGGACCATCCGTTCGATCCTCAATGATGAACCCCGCGTTCAACGCCATTTCCTCCAATTGCAGCGGGGTCAAGGCCTGCACGCGTTCCTCGAAGAGATGTTCCCCACACTTGTCGTTCACACAAATGCGCTTTACAAGAACCCCATTGGAATGGGATCGCGCAATACGAAAATCGACACCCTCTACGGTCATCTCCTCTGCAGGTACCAGATCGCGTAGTACAAGACCCGTATTCATGAAATCGACAACAAAGTGGCCGCCAGGCTTCAGTGCATCCGCCACGACGAGGAAAACCCTGCGGTCATCCTCCAAGTCCTCGAAATAGCCCAAGCTCGTGAACAGGCAACAAACAGCATCAAAGCTCCCGGGGGCGAATGGCTCGCGCATGTCCCGGACATGAAAATCGGCCGACGGGACCAACGTTCGGGCCTCAGCGATGCTCGCTTCCGAGATGTCTACTCCGGTTACGTTCATACCGGCCGCAGCAAAGCAATTTGCATGACGGCCCCGTCCACAGGCCAGATCGAGGACATGGGAGCCGACCGGCAAAGACCATTGCCCCAATATGGTGTCCACCCAGGCTTGGGCATCAACCTCATCCCGATGCCCGTAAAGCAGCGAGTAGTAACGTGTACCGAACCAGTGCTTGAACCAACCCATGACCGTGTGAACGGACCGCGAAAGTACCCGCCCGGTAGCGGGTTGACAATTCCGTGGAAAACTCCTGAAGCCTGGAGCAAGTCCGACCGGACCGGGTATTGTCCTTTGTACGAACGGGACCCGTCATCCTTTGAACAGCCGATGCTTCAACGAATACATGACCTCTACGACGAACTGGAGCGACAGCGCGTCATGCTTTCGTTCAAAGGCTCACTGACAGAGGAGCTTGTGACGGCCCTGCTGGGCTTGATCGAACGGAAAATGGAGATCATAGAGCCGGACCCACGCACCCGGAAAAGGGTGTTCAACGTGGTGATGGAGTGTTTGCAGAACCTCTACCATCACAATACGAAGGCAGCTTCACAAGAGGGCGGTCCTGAGCAAACCAGAGATCCTCATGGAGTGGTGATGATCGCCCATCTGGACCAAGGCTATTCTGTATTGACCGGCAATTTCATGGCCGGTGGTGAGGTGGAGCAATTCAAGGGCCACCTGGACCGTATCAATGCGCTCCCGCCCGACCAACTTCGTGAATTCTATCGCGAGACCCTCGCCGACGGGAAGTACTCCAGCCACGGTGGCGGCGGACTTGGCATGATCGATATCGCCCGCAAAAGCGGCGGGAAATTGGAGTACGGCTTCGTCCCGTACGACAAGGACAACGCTTTTTTCAGCCTTAACGTGAACGTGACCACTTAGATCGAACCACCATGGCAGCGCTGCAATTGGAAGGAAGTCCCAAGACCCCACACGTGAACTTCGATCCGGAGACCGGGCTCCTTGAACTCAAGGGACGTTCGATCCCGGAGAATTCGATCGATTTCTACAAGCCGCTGATCGATTGGCTCGATCGCTACGGCCGGTCCCCAAAGCCAAAGACCGCGCTACATGTTCAACTGGAGTATTTCAACACGAGTTCCTCCAAGTGCATACTGGACCTGTTCAAGAAGTTGGAAGGGGTCCGGGCCACGGGCAATGAGGTCACTGTGCTTTGGCACTACGAAGCCGATGACGAGGATATGTTGGAGGCCGGTGAAGACTATGCCGGCATCATCAACATCCCGTTCAAGATGATCCAGATCGAAGAGGTGGACGGGAAATGATCTGCTCTTTCCGGGAAGCCCTGGCCCATGGCCGGGGCTTCTTGCTTAGCGATCCTGCTTCGCAGGTATCAGCTTCATGAGGCGCGGGAACACTTCAACGTAGAGTGCAGCGGCCATGATCAAAGCCATGCCCCAAAGCACGAGCACGTTGGCCCAGAGCGTTGGCACGCGCAACCCCGCGAACCATTTTGCGGGTGCATAGAAGTGGGCGCCGAAGAACCCATTTTGTACCGGTTCCAGATAGATCGGATCGCTCTTCTGCACGAGTTCGCCATGTGAAGCAATGATCACGTTCACGTCGTTCTTGTTGGTCACGACATCGGCAAGGCTCTCATTGCGGTAGCCATCAAGAAGATGGAAGTAGTCCTGGCGCTTCGTCGGGGTGGCCGTCATGTCCGCAATGCGTTTCTCCTTTTCCGCCTCGGCGACCTTATACACAGTGCGGTAATGATGCGTCAGGATATCCAAGCTCGCTTCCACATCCAAGAGTACCTGTTCCGACACGCGGTCGGGCGTCAGATCCTCGATGCGCTTGAACGCAAAACCGTTCAGGTGTTCGGATTCCTTCAGCAACTCGGTGCGCAATAGACCCAATTCGTAGACCACATCAACGCCGTCCGGATGCCCTTGCACCGCCCTACGCACATTGCCCACACTGTTCTCCAACTCACGTACCCAAAGGTCCTTTTTCCAATTGGCCGTCTTCATGCGCTGATCCAAGGCATAGAATTCACGCTCGTACCGGTTATCCATGAACTGGGTCACGGCCAGACCTTCGTAGGCCCAACGCGAAGCCATCACGTTGCCCAGCAGCGGCACGCTCTTCTCGGAAGCGAACAGCGGATGCAGCTTGTCGAACTTGACGATGATCCCACTGAAGAGCAACTGCGGAATGATGAGCACCGGGATCATGATGTAGATCACCTTGGCGCTGTTGAAGCTCGCACTTACGTTGAGCCCGAGAACGTTTGCAAAGCAGGATGTACTGAACAACAACAACCAGTGTTGGAAGTGCTGGCCTTCCACACCCAGCACGGCGTGGCCCACAGCAACGAACAGCATGGTCTGCAGACCGGAGATCATGAACAGGATACCGATCTTGCTCATCAGGTAACTAAGCCAACTGAGGTCGAGGAACTTCTCGCGTTGCAGGATCTTGCGGTCGCGGATGATCTCCTCTGCACTCACCGTAAGTCCCAGGAACAAGGCCACGATCACGGCAATAAAGAGGTACTGCGGAATGTTCTCGTTCTCCCTGAAGATGTAGGTGCCTGCCGTACCGTGGCCTGTTCGATAGAACTTAAGGAAGAAGGCCATGAGGAACGCCAGCACGGGCGCCTCCAACAAATTGATGAGCACATACTGGCGATTGGCCAACTTGCTCAGTAGATCACGCTTGAAATAGACCTTGAACTGGCGCAGTTTATCAGGAACAGCGAACGTGCTCTTGGGCACGGTGCGTTCGTCGACGACTTGCGCCACACGCCCATCCATTTGTGCTCGGAACACTTCGTTCCACGCTTCGGGACTGATGCGACGCTGATCCGTTTCGTTACCGTATTCGTCAACAAGCTTCGCTTCAAGGATGTTGAAGATCTGCTCGGGGTTCACGTTGCCGCACGCGGAACACTGGCCCACATCACTGTTCACCTGGCCGGTCACGCGCTTGAAGTACACCACGGAATCGACGGGATCACCGTAGTAGACGGGATGCCCTTCCTGGTCCATGAGCAGGAGCCTGTCGAACAACTTGAAGATGTCCGAGGACGGTTGGTGGATCACCACGAAGACCAGCCTGCCTTTCAAAGCAAGCTCCTTCAGCAGGTCCATGATGTTCTCCGAATCCCGCGAGCTAAGACCGCTGGTGGGTTCATCTACGAAGAGCACGCTTGGTTCCCGGATCAACTCCAGAGCGATGTTCAACCGTTTGCGCTGGCCACCGCTGATGGTCTTCTCCAGCGGGCTACCCACCTTGAGGTCCTTTGTCTCGTAAAGCCCCAGCGATTGCAACATGCGCAGCACGCGCTCGCTGACCTGCGTATCGTTCTGGTCGCCGAAGCAGAGCTTGGCGTTGTAGAAAAGGTTCTGGAAAACGGTCAGTTCCTCGATGAGCAGATCATCCTGGCTCACGTGCCCGATCACACCACGGATACGGTCGCGTTCGGTATGCACATCAACACCGTTGATGGTGACATGCCCGCGGCTCGGTTTGAGGTTGCCGTTCAGGATATTGAGCAACGTGCTCTTACCACTGCCACTGCCGCCCATGATCCCGATGAGCTTGCCACCGGTCTCTGCGAGTTTCAGTTCATGTAGTCCCAAACGACCATTCGGGAAAGCGTACTCGATCGCATCGGCTTTGAACACGATGCGTGAGCGGCCGCCTTTGGCCATGAACGCACTGAGGATATCGCTGTAGTATATGGGCGCACCATGGGGTGGCCGCACGCTGGTACCGTTGCTCAGCACGTAGTGGCTGTCGTTGCCCATACGCTGTCCGTTCAGGAGTACATCGTCCTGGCCGGTGTAGCGCATCACGTACAGGTTCACGCTTGGCACGTGCAGGACGCGCAATTCGCCGTCGAGGCCATGGGCGTGGATGTGGCGCGCATGTTGCCGCGTATTGTTCACGGCCGCGTCGATGTAGAGCAAGTGGGCGGCATCCTCACGGAGACTGCGTTCACCTTCCACGAACAGGCGGCATCTGGCGAAATCCTCCTGGCCGATATTGAATGTCTCAGCAACGGTGGAAACGAACTCCGCCTCCTGTTCGGAGACCTCATCATTGGACTGGATGAATTCCAGCAAGTGGACAAGCACCACGAACTTCTGGCGCTGGTTCAACTCTTCATTCACCTGCGTGCAGATCTTGAGGATCTTCACCGAGTTCAGCGATGTGCGCTTGCGGCCGGTCCGGCTCTGCCCGCCACTGGCGTGGAACGCCTGCACAAAAGCCTGGTAACGGGCCATGTGGGCCGCTGCCATTTCCGAACTGAACTGCTTGCGCAGGAACCGCTCCAGGATGGCCGCATTGTCGGGCCGTGCGCCCTCTCCCACCGCCTCTCCTTTGGCGATGATGGCGAACAGTTGCAATAAGGCCTTGAGTATCTTCTCGCTCATGCGTCCTTCCTTCCGATTCTTGGGCTACTACCCAAAAACAGCGCCCCTCTTTACGGGAGGAGCGCTCGAAAGTTCCGTCGGAAGATAAGTTGGCCGTCCAGGGCCCCGGCAGCGCTTATTTCTTGAAGCCGACCAGCATCACCGCACAACCGCTCCCGGATTTGGAAGGATCCAATCCGGCCTCGATCCTGACATCGATCGTGTTGGCCACGGCAAGGTCCCAATAAGGCGCATTGCCCTGCTCCTTGTTGCTGAACAACACATTGTTGTCCTTGTCCAACACGTTGAAGACCAAGGCGCCATCGGTCTCGCCACTGCACGCCGCTACACGGTAGGTGGTACCGCCGAACAGGGTGAGGTTGAATTCAGCCTGTTCATCACCCTGCAAAAGAGCCCGGTAGAACTGTCCGTCCGGGATGTACTGGGTTGTGATGTGCTTTTCGCAGCGTTCCGCGATGGTGCCGCAAAGTTCCTGGGCTTGCGCAGCGATGCCAGCACCAAGAGCGAGAATGAGAAGTGACTTACGCATGGGTCAGGCTAGCATCAGGTTACGAATGGCCGTCACTTTGGCCATGATGGCCGCCAGCTGATCGGCCGGTATGGTGACGGAACTCGTGCTGTTGATGAAGGTGGTCTTCTTGGCAGCATCGGTGACCGGCTCCTGGAAGGTGTACGTATTGGTCACTCCTGCAAAAAGCGCCTGGAGCTCCTTCATGGCCGTGATCAGTGCCGTTGCGCCCTTCTCCTTGTCACTCGCCTCCAACAGGGAGACCAGCGCGTTCAAGGAGTTCTTTTGTTCGCCGATACGGTTCACCATGGCCTGATCCTTGGCGGCGGCTGGATCGGAGACCGTGAGGTAGAGGGATTCGACCCATCCACCGGCCAGTACCAAGGCACTTACGTCATCCCGCTTATTGTCTTTCAAGTACTGATCCGCAGCACGGAAGGCAGTGCCGCTGAACTGCAGCAAGCTGTCCTCACTGCCTAAGTTGTCCTTGAAACGATCCAGCAGGGAACGATCGAAGGAATTCGTCAATTCCAATTTGCCGCCGAGTTTCTCAATGGCTTGCATCGTGGCCATGGCCCGTTGGCCATCCTTGTGGACGGTGACATAGGCCATATCCGCTCCATACATACCGAGCACCGCGCTCTGACCGATCTTACCAACGACCGATTCTCCCTTGTCCAGTGGTGTTGTCAAGTCCTTTTGGTACTTGAGGCCGGCTTTCCGCATGGCCAATGCCGTCTGCACAGGAGACGGAATGCTGAAGAGCTTGCCACCGACATTCAGCAGTTCGGTTTCCTTGGGGGTGGTGTCCACCGCCAAAGTATCCGCACCGGTAGTGCCGGTCGTGGTTTCGGGGCCGCCGCAGGCGACCATGAGCAGCCCGAGGGAGAGCCCTAGTGCGATCGTTGAAGAAGTAGGCGCTGACATGCTTGCGCGATATAAGTTCGTTATCCGGGTGTCGAAGGTACGTGCAGCCACAGAGGTGGGTTCCAAGCGCATAGGGCAGTTTTCAACACCTCAATGGGATAGCGGGAAAGCGGCTCCTACCAGCGGAGGATCCGTGAGCCCTTGAACCCGTACCACAGGATGAAAACATAACATGGCACCATCATCCAATAGGCACTTTGATAACCGAGGGAGCCTTCGGCCAGAATGCCGTATATCTTGGGGAGCACAGCGCCACCTACGATCGCCATCACCAAAAGTGCACTCCCCTTTCGTGTATGCCGGCCCAGGCCATGAATAGCCAAAGGCCAGATCGCTGGCCATACCAGAGCATTGGCAAGACCCAAGAGCGCGATGAAGACCACGGTAAGCGGCACCGTGAGTTCTATGATGCTGAAGGTGCTGAGGTCCACGAAGGGGACCTGCACCAGCAGCGTGGCTGGGACCATGATCGCGATGACGGTGAATACCACCCCGACCACTGACGTCGCAACAAGAGCCCTTGATTGGGAAATGAACCTCGGAATGGTCGCATTTCCGATAAGATAACCCACCACCATGGCAATCAGTGTTAGCGCCGTGAAATACTTCGCATTGGACAATGGAACGCCGAGTGATTCGCCATAGAGCCCGATCGTATCACCAGCCATTACTTCCACACCGACATAGAGGAACAGCGCAACGACACCAAGCACCAACTTTGGGTATGCGAACAAACTACCTTCAGCACGCTGCTCGTCCTTCTCCGCCTCCAATTCGGGCAGTGGCGAGAAACGCACCATCAGCCCCAACCCTACCAGCACGCAAGCCATCAAGGAGTACGGAACAATAACTCGCCCAGCCAGCTCATCAAGACGGACCGTCCTTGCGGCGGCATCCATCGAGGCGAGGTCGCTCGTCAACTGATCGGCATCCGCAAGGATCACGCTGGAAAGAATGATCGGTGCAAGAACACCAGCGACCTTATTACAAATGCCCATGATGCTGATACGGGCAGCAGCACTCTCAATGGGCCCGACCACCGTGACATAGGGGTTGATCGCGGTCTGCAACAAAGCCAGACCTGTCCCAATGATGAACAACCCTGTCAGGAACATCGGGAAGGACCGTGCATTGGCCGCCGGAATGAAAAGGAAGGCCCCGATCGCCATCACGAAAAGGCCGAACATCATGCCCTTCTTCAAGCCCGTCCGTTCGAGGATCAGGGCCGAAGGCAACGAGAGGAAGAAGTAGGAGATATAGAAAGCGACCGGGATCCAGAGAGCCTGGCTCGTCGTTAGCTCACAAGCGATCTTCAGGTACGGGATCAGCGTGCCGTTCAGCCAGGTGACGAATCCGAAGAGGAAGAACAACGCACCGAGAACGACGACCGCTGCTGTGGTTTGGGTGGAACGTGACATGCGGTGAAAGTAGCCGCCTGCCAAAAGGTGAAAGAAGAGTGGGATGCAACCTCGTGAACAATGCCGTGTGGAAGTCGCTGCGCCTCGTTCAGCAGCGGGTGAAGACCGTAATCACCAATTGAGCGCCCGTTTGTAGTATCGCGGGAAACGGATGCTCTTACGTACCTGTTTGTAGTACTTGCTCCACAAAGGTGTAGAAAGGTCGTATGTCAGCTTCTCCTCCACCGCCTCCGGGTCTTCGCGCACCACCGTAGCCTTGGCGGCGGCGTTGTTGAACTGGGCCTGCTTGCGCTTCATGCTACTAGGACAAGCCGTACAGCGGAAATGTTGCCTACCGTTCCTCGTTCTGCCCATGCCTGACAATGTGCTGACATCGACCGATGAACCGGTCAAGGATCACCTTTGTAGCACTTAGCCCGCCGTGTTCGTCGATGTGATCCTCCCTCTGGCCGTTCCCGGCACCTTCACGTATTCCGTTCCTGAGGAACTGGCGCACGTGATGCCCGGGATGCGCGTTGCTGTTCCCTTCGGGCGGGGTAGGAAACTGTATGGCGGTGTGGTGCGTCGGGTCCACACAGATCCACCTCCGCACCGAAAGGTCCGACAGCTCATGTCCTTGCTGGATCCTTCACCAATTGTACTTCACGAGCAATTGGAGCTCTGGGACCGCATCGCAACGCACTACCTCTGTACGCTGGGCGAAGTGATGATCGCCGCCATGCCTGGCCAGTTGACGCTTTCCAGTGAAACGCGGCTGGTTGCAGGGCCACATGTAGAACAAGGCATCCCCGGCGAAGGCCGTGCAGTGTTCCTGCTCAATGCATTGGAGAACGGGCAGGTGGTGACACTTGAGCAAGCCGGCGAGTTGCTCGGGTTGAAGGACCCACTCCCTGTAGTGAAACGCTTGATGGAACGCGGCGCGTTGCTGTTGGAGGAAGAACTGAAGCAGCATTGGAAGCCACGGATGGCAACCTACATCCGGCTCACGGCCGGTGCGTCAAGTGAAGAGTCCTTGCACGCCTGGTTCGACAAGTTGGAAAAAGCGCCGAAGCAACTGCACGTGCTTATGCGCTTCGTGGAACTGAGCCGTTGCCTGACGGATGATCCACGCGAAGTGGAACGTGCCAAGCTGGTCCACGCGAGCGACTCAACTACAACGTTGGTGAACCAGTTGGTGGAGAAGGGACTTTTTGAACGGTATGAACGCGAGGTGGGTCGGCCTGATCCGGGCAAACCGCTGTTGGCCATGCCAGTTCTTTCTGCGGCACAAGACATAGCACTCGAAGAGATACAAACCTCCTTTGCCACACACGATGTCGTGCTGCTTCGAGGTGTCACCTCCTCCGGAAAAACGGAGATCTACACCACGTTGATCGCCGCTGCATTGGAACGGAACGAGCAGGTGCTCTACCTCTTACCCGAGATCGCGCTCACCACACAGGTCATTGCGCGGTTGCGCCAGCGCTTCGCGGACCGCATTGCCGTGTTCCATTCACGCATGGCACAGCACGAGCGCACAGCACTTTGGATGCGCTGCATCGGGGACGATCCGCCCCCCATCCTGGTCGGTGCACGATCAGCGCTCTTCCTGCCCTACAAGCACTTAGGCCTTATCGTGGTGGATGAAGAGCACGACCCCAGTTACAAACAGCACGACCCGGCGCCGCGGTACAATGCGCGTGATATGGCCGTCGTGTTAGGCGGACTCCACAATGCGAAGATCCTGCTCGGCTCTGCGACACCCAGCATGGAAAGCCAGCACAACGCTCGCACTGGCAAGTATGGTCATGTTGAATTGCTCGTGCGTTTTGGGGATGTCCAACTTCCGGTGATCAGCCGGGTGGACCTGCGGGATTCGGCCAAACGAAAACTGATGCGGGGGCACTTCTCCTCCACACTCGTTAACGGGATCCAACATGCACTTGACCGTCGCGAGCAGGTGATCGTGTTCCAAAACCGTCGCGGATATGTGCCCGTATGGCAGTGCGAGACCTGTGGTTGGGTGCCGGAGTGTGACCAATGCGACGTAAGCCTCACATACCACAAGCAAAAACACCAATTGCGCTGCCACTACTGCGGAAGGCACTACCAGCCACCCACACACTGCGGTAGTTGTGGAAGCCCACGCTTGCGCATGCTCGGGTTCGGCACGGAGAAGATCGAAGAGGAGTTGAACGAGTTGTTCCCGAACGCGAAAGTGGCGCGAATGGACCAGGATACCACGCAAGGCAAACATGCACTGGAACGCATCTTGACGGCCTTCGGGCAAGGTGCAGTTGATATTCTTGTCGGCACCCAAATGGTCACCAAGGGCCTCGATTTCGATCACGTGAGCACCGTTGGTATTCTCAACGCCGACAACCTGATGCGCTTCCCCGATCTTCGCGCGCATGAAAGGGCATTCCAATTGATGGCCCAAGTAGCCGGTCGATCAGGAAGAAGGAAGAACGTCGGCACTGTTTTCATCCAAGCGCAGGAAGTAAAACACCCGGTCTTGGAATTGGTGGTCCGCCACGATGTGGACGGCATGTACGAACGTGAATTGGAACACCGCCGCGCGCATGGCTATCCGCCGTTCACACGGCTAGTGCAACTGACATTGAAGCACCGGAACGAGGAACGCGTTTCGACCACGGCCAGCGTTCTTGCCCTTGAGCTTCAAGCGCAATTGGGTGAACGGGTCTTGGGCCCGGAGATCCCGATCGTGTCGCGGATACGGGACAAACACCTACGTCGACTGCTGATCAAACTGGGCCGCTCGCATCATCAAACAGAAAAGGACTTCGTGCGGGACACGATCGATCGCGTCTTCGGAGATCCGCAGCATTCGCCTGTTCAGTTGGTCACGGATGTGGATCCGATGTAAGATCTTGAAGATGCCATCATCCAAGATATCGTCTGCGAAATGATCGAGCCGGCCTCCTCGAACAAGAATTTGATCCAGCCAACGGATCGGTTTTGGGACATCCTTGTATTCGTTTCACTCTTCTTGCTCAGTGCGCTTTACGCAGGGCATATTACTTCCGGCCTTGACCTAGGCCTATACGATGAGACAGCCTATCTGCAAAGAGGGTTGGCGGTCTTCACCAACGGCTTGCCCAGCGCGGATATGGCACCGGTCTATGCCTTGTGGTATTGGGTGCTCTCCTTCTTCACCAAGGATGCCATCACCTTGTACTTCTTCAACTACAAGGTCACAATGGTCCTTGTTCCGTTGATGTCCTTCGTGCTCCTGAGAGCAATGGGCACTCGACGGTCTGCGAGCGTCATTGCGGCGATCTGCATCTTGATCACCACGCTGAATGTGCAGAATTGGCCAAGGGTATCGCTTCTCGCCATGGCTGTTCTATTGGCCGCGGTGCTGGTCGGGACCAGGATCCAGGACCGCGACCGGTCTTTCGCTGCTTCCATACTGATCACGATGATCGCGGTTTTCGTTCGGCCGGAGTTCCTGCTATCGGTAGGCGTCCTGTTCGCGATCTGGCTTCTTCCTTTCATTCGTCGGAGGACCTTGCCGTTCAAGAGCCAGCTCATTGCGATATCCACTGCCCTCATAGGTGTGATCATTCTCCTCGCAGTATTCGGCGATCCCCTTGCCAACGGCCGGAGCATGGTCGCCTTTGGCCAGCATTATGCGTTGAATCGGGTGGATGCCTCCGGATCGGAACTTGACCCTTGGACCAATTGGGAAGAGATCGTTGCGGCGGACTTCGGAAATGCGCACAGCTTCAGCGAAGCTTTGGTCCGCGCACCCGGAAAGGTCATGTGGCACATGCGTATGAACCTTGGACAAGTGGCCGCCAACACCACGGCACTTCTTATGCCGACCGGTACCAGGGCCGGGCGATTCTCCTTCTTGCTTCTGATCGCTTTCGTGGTCGCCTTACTCCTGCTGAACAAGAGGGTACTGCGTGCTCGACTTTCAGAACTCGCACGACCGATCCTGATAGCCATGGCGCTAAGTGGACCACCGCTGCTATCCTCCCTCCTGATAAACCCACGAGCCCACTACCTGCTGTTCCCGATCGGTCTCTTTGTTCTTCTGCTCGTAGCGGTAGCCTATCCAAGATCGCAAGGCAAAGCGTCCTTGTTGAGCAGCGCAGTCCCGCTACTTCTCCTGGCCGCAGCGTTCTGCTCGATTCAAGTGGCGACCAAGAGCATCCAAACCCCTGTGCTGTCCACAGTGGATACGATCAACGCGTTGCCTTGGACGAGTGAGATAGCGGTATTGGAAGCAGATGGAGGATACGCAGTGTATTTGGATCGGCCGACTCACCGCTTCATCGCACAAGACAAATCGATCCCGTTCGACGCGCTCTTGAAGGAACGCTCGATCAACTTGATCGTGGCATCACCACGATTGATGGCCGACCATCGTTACAAGGATGATCCTGAATGGCAGCGGTTCCTCGATGGTGGATATGCGCAGACCTTTCAAAAGATACCCGTCATTGGAACGGAGAACACCCTCTTCGTCGCTGAAAAGGACCTGTTGTCCCGGTGATCCGTCACTTGGAAGTAACGTTCAAGGCTGCCGTAAGCGCAGCCCAGATCGACAGCGAGGGAACTTGGGCAGTGAATGAGCACTGCTCTCCCGTGACCGGATGATGGACCTGGATCCACCGCGCATGCAGCGCAATGCTCCTATCCTTTTCCCCACGGCGCGCGCCGTACTTCACATCCCCCTTGACGGGATGACCGGACGCCGACAACTGCGCGCGGATCTGGTGGAAGGCACCGCCGTCGGGGACGACTTCCAGCAACGTGTATCGATCACCTGTGGCGAGTACGGTCACGTTCAGGATGGCCTTGGAATCCTCTGTCAGCGGAATAGCATTCGCAAAGGCCCTGTGTCGATGCGTGTTGTGGGAGAGCGCATGCTTCAAGAGCCCACCGGCCGAATAGTGGCCTTCCACAATGGCCCAGTAACCTTTGGTGATCTTGCGATCATGGAACTGCGCGCTCAACGAAGCGATGGCTTCGGGCGTGCGACCGAAGAGCATCACACCGCTAACAGGTCGATCCAACCGATGCACAGCTCCGATCCCGGGTTCATTCAGCTGCTCCCGAAGGACCGTGAGCATATCCGGATCCTTGGTCGGATCGGGTTGGGCCGGCATACCGGCCGACTTCAACGCGGCAACAACATGGGGGTCCGACCAGAGGATCTCTATCGGTGCCATGTTGGCCTAATACTGCTCCTCGTTGTTCGGGAAATCCTTGGACCGAACATCCGTAATGTAGCTTGAAACGGCACCGGTGATCACACCGTGCAGATCAGCATACCGGCGCAGGAAACGCGGGTTGAATTCGTTGTTGATGCCCAGCATATCATGCAACACCAGCACTTGACCATCCACCCCGCCCCCGGCACCGATCCCAATGACCGGGATCGAAACGCTGGCAGCCACTTCGGCAGCCAACGCGGCAGGGATCTTCTCGAGGACCAAAGCAAAGCAGCCAGCCTGCTCCAATAGTTTGGCGTCGGCACGCAACCGATCGGCTTCCTCCTGTTCCTTGGCACGTACCACATACGTACCGAATTTGTAGATGCTCTGCGGGGTAAGTCCCAAATGGCCCATGACCGGGATCCCTGCCGTAAGGATCCGTTCAATTGAGGTCCGCACCTCTTTACCACCTTCCAACTTAACAGCGTGGGCGCCACTCTCTTTCATGATCCGGATCGCCGAATTGAGCGCTCCTTTGGAATTGCCCTGATAGGTGCCGAATGGAAGGTCCACCACGATCAAGGCCCGTTCGCTGCCACGTACCACACCACAGGCGTGGTAGATCATTTGGTCCAAGGTGATCGGCAAGGTGGTCTCATGCCCGGCCATCACATTGCTGGCGCTGTCCCCTACCAGGATCACGTCGATACCGGCGGCATCTACCAAGCGTGCCAATGAGTAGTCATAGGCGGTGAGCATGGCGATCTTCACCCCACTGGCCTTCATTTCCTGTAGCACGTGGGTGGTAACGCGCTTCACGTTCTTCAAGCTGGTGCTCATGCTTTGCCCGCCATGGCTTTGTTGTCTTCGCTCGAATGGCGAAAGAGAAGGCCGACGATGTGCCAAAACTAAGCGCTTCGGCCAACCCTGGTCATGTGACTTCACGGTCTGAAGTGCAATGGAACCGGTGGATCTGTAGCGAGCCCAGGGATCCGGGTGGGGCCTTCGGCTATCTTTGGCCGTCTTGAACATTCCGGCTTGGACTTTCGGGACAATCAACGGATCATTGCCAGAGACATGAATCGGATCGCCCTGATCATCGGAGCTGCCGCCCTCTTTGCAGGGTGCAGTACCGAATTGGATATCAATGCCCCCTACAAGGACATCACTGTGGTGTACGGCCTGCTCAACATGCGGGATTCGGTCCAATATGTAAAGGTGAACAAGGCCTACTTGGGTGATGGCGATGCTTACATCTATGCCCAGATCCAGGATTCCAATGAATGGAATTCCAATGCGATCACCAATGCCAAGGTGCATCGTGTGCTCAACGGGCAACGCGTCAGCTCGTTCGATCTGGTCCCCACCCCGGTCACGGACCGTGAACCCGGTATCTTCTATGCCCCGAACCAACTGTTGTATTCCTTCCAGGATACCTACACGCGGCAAGTCCTCCAGAATGGCATACCGGTCACGATGCACTTGGACGAGGACAGCGATTACGAACTGGAACTCACCGTAAAAGGGCAGACCATCAGCGCAACCACCACCATCGTGGATGATTTCAGCTTCCAAGCCGCGGACCAAAGCTTGGAAGTTGCGGTAAGACTGGTGACGCCTGCGGGAGGCTTGGATCAATTCGAATTGAATTGGACCTCCAATAAGGATGGCAAACGGTACGCTGCCGAGTATCGGTTCAATTACAAGGAAGTGCGTGGCACCGACACGACGGACCTCCTATCCATCACCCAAGGCTTGGGGAAGGTGGTCAGTGCAAGTTCGTCCATCAACGAACCCATGGGGCTGAACATGGACGGGGGACAGTTCTTCAGCACCTTGGCGAGCCAGATCCCTACGGACCCTAGCGTCGACAAGCGCATTTTTCTGGGATTGGACTTCATCATCTACGTCGCCAATGACGAGTTCCACACCTTCCTCTCACTCGGGGAACCGGTCTCCGGCATCATCGAAGACAGACCGAGCTATACCAACCTGGTCAATGGATATGGCATTTTCGCTGGTCGATATGTGAAGCGCATCATTGGGAAACGGTTGGATGAGAATACCCTCGGGGAATTGGTGGATGGTAACCTGACCTCCCAGCTACGGTTCTGCACGGGGATCCCTGCCGACTCGAACAGTCCTTACTTCTGCCCCTGACGATCTGTCCATTTGGCAGTCCCGAAGCCCGCCTTTCAAGCGGGCTTCGTTCGTAATGGCAGGTGGTTTGGCCCCCGTGCGTCATGGCACAGACCTTGACAAGGGCGACCGTCGGCCGTAACAGTACGGGCCGATGAACGCAACAAGAGCATGAGCAAGATCATTGGTATCGATCTGGGAACGACCAACAGCTGTGTATCCGTCATGGAAGGCAACGAGCCGGTCGTGATCGCGAACAGCGAGGGCAAGCGCACCACACCTAGCGTGGTGGCATTTGTTGATGGCGGGGAGCGCAAAGTGGGCGATCCAGCAAAGCGCCAAGCCATTACAAACCCTACCAACACCATCTTCTCCATCAAGCGCTTCATGGGCAACTCGTTCGACGAGAGCTCCAAGGAGGCAGGCCGCGTGCCTTACAAGGTGGAACGTGGCGCTGGCAACACCCCCCGGGTGCAGATCGGCGATCGCCAATACACCCCGCAGGAGATCAGCGCGATGATCCTGCAAAAGATGAAGAAGACCGCAGAGGATTACCTCGGCACCACGGTCACCGAGGCCGTGATCACGGTACCTGCATACTTCAACGATGCACAGCGCCAAGCCACCAAGGAGGCTGGTGAGATCGCCGGTCTGAAAGTACGCCGGATCATCAACGAGCCTACCGCTGCAGCCCTCGCCTATGGCTTGGACAAGAAGCACATCGACCAGAAGATCGTTGTATTCGATTGCGGCGGTGGAACGCACGACGTGAGCGTATTGGAATTGGGCGATGGCGTATTCGAAGTGAAAAGCACCGACGGCGACACCCACTTGGGCGGCGATGACTTCGACCAGGTCATCATCGACTGGTTGGCCGAAGAGTTCAAGAACGACGAAGGCTTGGACCTGCGCAAGGACCCCATGGCCCTGCAACGTTTGAAGGATGCCGCGGAGAAAGCCAAGATCGAACTCAGCTCCACCACGAGCAGCGAGATCAACCTGCCCTACATCATGCCGGTGAACGGCATCCCCAAGCACTTGGTACGCAGCCTTACCCGGGCCAAATTCGAGCAGTTGGCCGATAGCCTCATCAAGCGCACCATCGCCCCATGCGAAAGCGCGTTGAAGAACGCTGGTCTCAAGACCACGGATATCGATGAAGTGATCCTCGTAGGTGGCAGCACACGTATCCCAGCGATCCAGGAAGCTGTCAAGAAATTCTTCGGCAAGGAGCCCAGCAAAGGCGTGAACCCGGATGAGGTAGTAGCCATTGGTGCAGCCATCCAGGGCGGTGTTCTTACCGGAGAAGTGAAGGATGTGCTCCTGTTGGACGTCACACCACTCAGCCTCGGGATCGAGACCATGGGCGGTGTGATGACCAAGTTGATCGAGGCCAACACCACGATCCCGACCAAGAAGAGCGAAACCTTCAGCACGGCCAGCGACAGCCAGCCCAGCGTGGAGATCCATGTGCTGCAAGGCGAACGGCCTATGGCCAACGGCAACCGCACGATCGGTCGGTTCCACTTGGATGGCATTCCACCAGCTCCGCGTGGCACCCCACAGATCGAAGTCACCTTCGACATCGATGCCAACGGTATCCTGCATGTGGGCGCGAAGGACAAAGCCACAGGCAAAGAGCAAAGCATCCGCATTGAAGCCAGCAGCGGCCTCAGCAAGGACGACATCGAAAAGATGAAGAAGGAGGCCGAGTTGAACGCCGATTCTGATAAGGCGGCCCGTGAGCGTGTGGACAAGCTGAACCAAGCCGACAGCCTGATCTTCCAAACCGAAAAGCAACTGAAGGAGTTCGGTGACAAGATCCCTGCCGACAAGAAGGAGCCGATCGAAGCTTCACTGACCAAGTTGAAGATGGCCCACGAAGCACAGGACCTGGCTGGCATCGATAGCGCCATGGCCGAACTGAACAACGTGTTCTCCGCAGCAAGCGAAGAGATGTACAAGGCCGCACAACAAGCACAAGCCAACGGCACCTCCGGCGGATCGCAAGCCAACACCTCCACAACGGCCGATGCCGAAGTAACCGACGTGGACTTCGAAGAGGTGAAGGACGAGAAGAAGTAACCAAAGACACAAAGAAGAAGCCCCGCTACCGTTCTGGTGGCGGGGCTTTTACTTTGACCGGGTCGCTTCTAGTGGATCGAGGCCACCTTACCATCTTGGTAGTCCTCGGACCTGACCACGGCTCCGGAAATATCGTAGTACGTCCACGTCCCGACGCGCTGTGTATCCATGCGGGAGGGGTCGTAGCGGGCGCGTCCTGCACATTTAAGGGCGCCCCCGGGGTGGAACTCCTTCTGATCGAATTCCACGCGCGTCTTATCGACCAACTGTAGCGTGCTGATGGGCTTGCCATCGGCAGCGAAGAGGTCCATGCGGATGAAGTAGGGTTCGCTCCGATGGCGTTCCTCAGCGTAGCGCAACACCCCATCGAGGTAATGGTCCTCATAGGAAATGGCCACGCCGTTCGCATAGCGCGCCTCTGAGCGTAGTTGTCCGTTGACGTGGTAGGTGCGCAACACGCTCTTCACCGGATCGATCGCCTTGAACTCGCGCTCAAGTATGCCGTTCGGGTGATAGTTGCGGTAAACGGTCAAGTGTCCCTGATCGTAGTACCCACGGTGCTTCAGGGTCCCGTTCGGATAGTTGTCCTCCACCCAACCAATGCAAGGGTGATTTGAGCAACTCCGGACCGAATCACCCCCAAGTGCCTTGTTGAGCGCCTCGTAGGCGTAGAGGTCTGGAGACGGGTCCTCCCCCACATCACCCAGCACGAAGTGCTCATCGTGGACCAGGATCAGTGTATCGTGTTGTGCGCTCAATGCATTGATCATCAAGGCACAAGGCAATGCGAAATACCGGGTAGTGGAGCCCATAGTGCCCTTTGAACGCCAGTCAAGCCCGGGCGGTTACGGATAGGGCAAAGGCAAGGGTACGCGCAGCGAATTTGAAAATTCCACTAATAGAAGAATTGGGGTCATTCATCTACAGCAGACCGCCTTCTATCGACAACACCAAACCCACACCCGACGCGCTCGTACCAATGGCCCATTTTCCTGTGGATCAAGGAGAAAGAGCCGTTCATGACACTTTTCAGAGACCGTATTGACTAAAGTCAAAATTTAGATTCGTCGATGGAATCAGCCAATTCGATGGAGTAATAACCACTCTCGTCGATAGAAATAATTGACAACCCCATACTGATCTGGTCAACTTGCAACCCGGAACACGAAAAACCAATCGAACATGAAGCCGAAAACTCCCCTACTGCTTCGAAGAATGACACGCTACTTGGACAGGTGGCTCGCACTAATTGCGGTGATCACCTTGCTCACCAATAGCTCGGTCGCCCAGTTCACCTATACGTTCGCCCCTAGCACTCCAGGTTATACCAACCTGAGCGGTGGTACAACAGTGAAGGTCGGTGGCAACGCGAATAGCTTCCTAGTGGACGACGCGCACAGCGATGCCATCCCTTTGGGATTCTCGTTCGGATATGACGGGGTTGCCTATACCCAAGTAAAGGTGAACTCGAACGGTTTCCTTTCGTTGGATGTGGCTGACGCGCCGAACAACAACGGGACAGCCAACTCGAACACGAGTTGGCAGAATACGAATTTCGCCGCTCCCGGAACCAGCTTGATGCCACTCATCGCCCCGCTCTGGGACGATCACGCCGGCTCCACAGGCGGTAATGTCAGCGTTGCCAGTTACTTGACCACCGGTTCAGCTCCGAACCGGGTATTCACGGTTGAGTGGCGTAACTGGCGTTGGAACCGCTCTGCTACCAATGCGGTGATCTCTTTCCAGTGCAGGCTGTACGAGACGACCAACGTGATCGAGTTCCTGTACAATCAGAATGCGACCGGAGTCAACAGTGGTTCAGCATCCATTGGCTTGCTTTCCGGAACGGCTGGGAACTACATCTCATTGAACAACACGAGTGGCAGTCCAACTGCGCAAACGGACCCAACGTCGCCAACGAACAACTTGAGCACCAAGCCGGCTTCGGGTCAGATGTACCGGTTCACCCCTTCATGTGGAACGGCGACCAATATTTCCGCGATCGGTAGCAACACGCCGATCTGTGCTACATCCACATTGAACTTGACCTCCACAGTAGTCGGTACCGCCCCACTCTCCTATGCTTGGACGGGGACAGGGACCTTTAGCAGCACGACCGTAGAAGATCCAACGGTCACGGGTGCAGCCACTGGAACATACACGCTCACTGCAACGAACTGGTGCGGTACTGTGGACACGGATAACACCAGCGTGACCGTGGTCCCGGCACCTTCAACGGCTGAAGCGGGCCCGGCCCAAACGATCTGTTTCCCTGGCACCGCGACCCTAGCCGCTACCATCCCTTCAACGGGTACGGGTAGTTGGACGGCCATTTCCTCTGGTGGTCTCGGCCAGATCAGCCCAACGACCGCCAACAACGCGGTCTTTACACCAGGGGCCACAGGCACTTACACACTGACATGGACGTCCGCTAACAGTCCATGCACCAGTTCCACGGACCAGGTGGTGATCACCGTGAACGCCCCAGCAGCCGTGGCCAACGCCGGGCCGGACAATACCATCTGCGTCACCGGTGGTGCCTTGGCGGCTAACTCTGCAAGCCCGGGTACCGGGGCTTGGACCGCATTGCCAGGAAGCCCTTCAACGCTCTCTACGCAATTCAGTAGCACCACTTCACCGACAGCAACATTTACCCCTGCTGGCGGCGCAGGCACCTACACCTTGCGTTGGACCACCAGCCGACTAGGCTGCACCTCGACCCAAGATGATGTCGTCATCACCGTGGATGCTTCACCGACCGCCGCCAATGCGGGTGGAAACCAGACCATTTGTGCGGCTGGCTCGCAGGTAATGGCAGCGAACGTACCAGGTATAGGCAGTGGTTCCTGGACAGCGATCGCTGGACCCATTACGGACTTGGCCCAATTAAGCAGCACGACGGATGCCGCAGGAACATTCACACCCACGACGACCGGTGTCTATACCTTGACTTGGACCACGGTGAATGGTACCTGCTCCAGTTCGGACGGCGTGACCGTTACGGTGAACGCACCAGCTGCAACAGCGAATGCCGGTCCGGACAATACCATTTGTGTCACCGGTGGTGCCTTGGCCGCAAACTCGGCCAGCCCTGGTACTGGTGCCTGGACCGCATTGCCAGGGAGCCCATCAACACTCTCCACGCAATTCAGCAGCACCACTTCGCCCACAGCAACATTCACCCCCGCTGGTGGTGCTGGAACCTACACACTGCGCTGGACCACGAGCCGGGCAGGTTGCTCTTCTACAGAAGATGACGTCGTCATCACCGTGGATCCTTCACCAACAGCAGCCAACGCAGGAACCGATCAGTCCCTCTGCCTGAGTGCCGTATCGATGACCATGGCGGCCAATACGCCAGGCGTGGGAACAGGTGCTTGGACGGCGATCGCCGGACCCAACACAAGCCTAGCGCAGCTTAGTAACGTAGCGGCGAACAACGCGACATTCACCCCAACGACCACAGGCACCTACACCCTCACATGGACCACGTCGAATGGAGTGTGTGCGAACTCCAACGACAACGTGTCGATCACAGTGCTGCCCTTCGCCACCACACCCGTATCCCAAACGTTCAATTCGAACAACACTTTCACGGTTCCAGCCGGAGTCACGCAGATCTTTGTGCAGGCGTGGGGCGGTGGTGGAGCAGGCGGTGGTGCCACTGCTTCATTTGGGTCCCGTGGTGGGGCTGGCGGTGGCGGTGGAGCTTACGTTACAAAGACACTGACCGTAACTCCGAACAGTGTACTTAACGTTGTTGTCGCGGCTCAAGTCGCTGGCGCTACTGGTGCAAACGGTGCAAACGGCAACCACTCCACCATCACTGGGTTTACGTCCCAAGTATTTGCAGCTGGTGGAAGTGGTGGTCCTGTACACAATGGTTCAGCACCAACCGGCGGTGCAGGCGGTTCCACTGCAGCATCGGAGGGTGACAGCGAGACCGCCGGCGCGAACGGCGGCAATGGCGGTGGCAGTTCCGGCGCTGGCGGTGCCGGTGCGAACGGAGGAGGAGCCGGAGGTACCGGTATTTCATCCGGTTCAGTCAACGGTAATCCAGGTAACGCGCCAGGCGGTGGTGGCAGCGGGGCGCGACTTACATTTAATGCCAGCAATTTTGCCGGTGGTGCAGGTGCAGCTGGTCGTGTGATCATCAGCTATACCCCAGTTCCCAGCATCAGTGCTTCCTTGAGTACCATCTGTCAAGGCGGCAGCACAACACTTACCGCCAGCGGTGGTGGTAGCTACTTGTGGAGTCCCGGTGGCGCAACAACCCCATCGATCACGGTGAGCCCAGGGTCCACCACGACCTATTCCGTCACGGTCACCAACACATGCCCTGCGCAGCTTACACAACAGGTCACAGTGGTACCGACCCCGAACGCCGGTTCCAACAACACCCTTACCATCTGCAGCAATGACGCAGCAGCCGACATGGGCACCTTGCTGGGCACCCACGATGCGGGTACCTGGAGCGGTCCGAATACCGTAACCGGGGATCTGTACAACCCTGCGACCATGGGTCCAGGCAACTATGTGTACACCGTAACGGCGGCTCCTTGTCCAAATGCAACGGCAACGATCGCAGTAACAGAGAACACCGCTACCCCGCGCTACCTCGACTTCGACGGTGATGGTTTCGGTGATCCAAGCAACAGTGTCTTGAGTTGTTCCCCAATCCCGAACCGCGTCTCCAACAACTCGGATTGCGACGACACCCAGAACCTGTATGCCGATGGTGATGGTGACGGATTCGGTGCCGGAAGCCCTGTGGCTTGCGGTGTAGCGGACAACTCCGATTGCAACGACGCACAACTGAACTACGCCGACGGTGATGGCGACGGTTTCGGTGCAGGAAGCACGATCGCTTGCGGTGGTGTGACCAACAACTCCGACTGCAACGACGCACAACTGAACTACGCCGATGGCGACAATGACGGGTTCGGTGCAGGCAGCCCTATCGCCTGCGGCGGTGTTACGAACAATACGGATTGCAACGATGCACAACTCCAATATGCCGACGCTGATGGTGACGGCTTCGGTGCCGGTAGCCCAGCGGCCTGCGGTGTGGCGAGCAACAACGATTGCAACGATGCACAATTCCAATATGCGGACACGGATGGTGATGGCATCGGCGCCGGAGCACCGGTCGCATGTGGCGTGGCATCCAATACGGATGATTGCCCGACGGTCATTGGTATCCAAGGCGACGCGTGCGACGCCGATCCGAACCCGTTCAACTTCACGCTAGGCACCATCAACGGTTCCTGCATGTGCGTGGCCGCGCCATGTACGGAGAATTTGACCTTGGACCTGCGCCCGGACAACTCGAACAGCGCGCAGATCGGCTGGGACATCCGGAACGACAACAGCAACCTGGTGGTCATGAGCGGCGGTTTCGTGAACCCGGGTGGAGCCTATCCGAACGGTATCGGCACACTGCCGATCGATTTCTGCCTCCCACAAGGTTGCTATCGCCTGCGCGTGTACGACTCCGCTGGTGATGGCTTCGTGAGCGGGGGGACCACCGGTGGGTACCAACTGCGCGAGTTCGGTACGAACGGTCGTAGGATCATCGACAACGCGAACAACTTCACCGACCTCCCTGGCGGCGGGCCTGACATCAGTGCGATCGCCCAGAACCCGATCCATGACAACGGGGCGTTCTGTCTGCCACTGGGTACCAACAAACCGATCTTCCAGCACTGCGACAAACTGGATTGGGCCAATGACGGGCTGGTGGCCTTGGTAGCTTCCGAAGACCCCTTGGTCAGCGCATCTTGGACGCTTTCCAACCCGCCTTCGGACAAGGGGTACGAGTTCTGGTGGTTCGACCCGAACGGCACCTACAGCTTCCGCCGCTTCCGTAGCCACCATAACAGCGATGGCTACTCGCCTGCCAACGCGACACGCGCATGCAAAGTGAAGATCAACGGTTGGTCCAATACCCCGACCAGTCCGCACTTGGTGCTCGGCAAGGTGTATAATGTGCGCATCCGCAGCCGATACGGTTCGAACTCCTACTCCCCGTTCGGTCCAGCCTGCCTGTTCAAGATCGATCCGTCGGCCGCTCAATGCCCGCTGGTGAAACTCCAGGACAACCCGGCCAACCTGACGGACTATAGCTGTGGCGTTACCCGCTACTTCGGTGGTGGTGCCAATCCCGGGATCAACATGAACAGCTCTCTGCCGGGTAGTGCGGCCAACTGGGGCAACAAGATCGTAGCCACTCCCCCACAGCCCATTCCTGCGGTGCCAAGTGCCAACGTGCGCTACCAGTTCCGTTTCATCAACGAAGGGGAATACCCGGCCGCTGGTAGCTGTATCATCCGTCCGCCACAAGCCAACCCTACGATCTACCTGAACTGGGCCACGGGCGACAAGCTGAAGTGCGGCGTCACCTACTCGGTGGATGTGCGCGTGAGCTTGGACAATGGTGCAACATGGTGCGTGGGTGGTAATACCTCCACACCTTCGACCAGCCAGAACCCACGGACGTACTGGGGACCAGTATGCACTGTAGCGATCCGGATGAACAACAACGCGCCCTGCCCGCAGGAATCACTTAGCGGCGGCAGCAGCAACCTGGCCTTGGTGAACGGTGATGGCAACCTGACCATGTACCCGAACCCGAACCGTGGTGATCAGTTGTTCATCTCGCTGAGCGAGGTGGCCACGGATGTGAATACGGTGAACGTGGACATCTACGACATGACCGGTAAGAAAGTAACCACCCGCACCATTGCGATGCAGGATGGTTACCTGAAGACCGCCCTTGATCTGAACGGCGACCTGAAAGGTGGTCTCTACCTGGTCAACGTCACCGCTGGGGAAAAGACCTGGACAGAACGTTTGGTGATCCAGCAGTAAGAAACCCTCTTAAGAGCAAGCCCCGTTCTCCGCATGTCGGAGGGCGGGGCTTGGTCATTCAAGGAGCAAAGTCGGGATAGAGCAAGTACTTGGTTCGGATCGTTCGGTACCCATCGAGCTGTGGCGTCCATGAGGCACGGATGGTTGCTTCATCCACCCCAGCCATAACCTGTTCGCGCAAGCGCGAGGTCCCAGCCAATTTCTCGAAGAAGGGGATGAAGAAAGCCGACTTGTCCGGTGCATTCTCATACATACCGATCAACCATTGCACGTTGATGTGCTTGTCCATGCGCGACTGGAAAGCACCGTAATCCTCTAGGTCCAGGCCTGTACAAGGCTTGTCACGATAAGGCGGATCCTTCGCCCCGGGCATGGAAAGCGGAGTGAATTCATACCGACCCAATGGGCAGTTGGGGTATCCGATGCACTGGAACGGTTTCTTCGTACCACGCCCAACGCTGACCAACGTTCCCTCGAACAAACCAAGGGAAGGATACAGATAGACCGCCGAGGCATTCGGCAAGTTCGGTGAAGGGCGTATGGGTGGACTGAAGATGGTATTATGATCATACCCCGTGCTAGGGATCACCGTAAGATCACAGGTCTCCGCACCCTTCAACCATCCTTCACCATTGATCATGCGCGCGTACTCACCGATGGTCATGCCGTGGACCACTGGGACAGGATGCATGCCCACGAACGACTTGTGCGCAGGTTCGAGAACAGGGCCGTCCACGAAGAAGCCGTTCGGGTTCGGCCGATCCAGCACGATCACCTTCTTCTTGTGTTCTGCGGCGGCCTCCATGACATAGTGGAGCGTGCTGATGTACGTGTAGAAGCGAACGCCAACGTCCTGGATATCGAACAGGAGCACGTCCACATCCTTCAACTGTTCTGCCTTGGGTTTCTTGTTATCACCATAAAGGGATACCAAGGGCAAGCCTGTAAGGCTATCGACCGTATTACGGACATGTTCACCGGCGTCCGCATCACCACGGAAGCCATGTTCGGGGGCAAAGACCTTGGTGATGCTCACCTTCAGTGCGACCAGGGAATCCACCAGATGCCGCTGCGCGATCATGCCCGTTTGATTGGTCACGATGGCAACGCGTTGGCCAACGAGAAGTGGCAGGTATTCGCCGGTCCGTTCCGCGCCGGTCAGCAGTGGTTGCACAGCACTGATCGGCTGAGCCTCCACCACCTGGGCCTTCTGCGTACGTCCGCATGCGGGAAGTAGAGCGAAGGCCATCAGGGTCGCTCCTATCTTCGCCACGGACCAGCGGTCCATTCCACCTGTGAGCGTAGCGCACTTTATCGCCCGTCGCATCCTTCGGTCCGATGACAAGGATAGGGCCGATCGGTTGTCGCGGCCCATTGTCGGCATTGCGGTTTTGGGGATCGTCATCGGCATGGCGGTCATGATCGTCACGGTGGGTATTACCACAGGGTTCCAACGTGAGGTGCGGACGAAGGTAACCGGCGCTGGTGGGCACTTGCAGATCACCTCGCTGGGGCAGACCGATCCGAAGGAAACACCGCGCATTAAGATCGACCAGCCGTTCTATCCATCGTTGGATACCGTGCCAGGCGTTGCGCACATCCAGGTCTACGCCACGCGGCCGGGGATCATCGAGACCGGTGAAGAGATCGAAGGCGTGGTGTTGAAAGGCGTTGGGAGAGATCACGACTGGAGCTTCTTGGCCAGACACATGGTAACTGGGGAACTTCCAGCCATCGGTGACACGACCCGGCCGATCGATCTGCTCCTCTCCCGCTACTTGGGCGAACGTTTGCGGATCGGTGTGAATGATACGATCACCGTTTACCTGATCAAGGGGCATGATGATATCCGCCCACGGAGGTATCGTGTTAGCGGGCTATATGAGACGGGATTGGAGCAGTTGGACCACCAGCTTGTTTTCGTGGATATCCAGCATCTGCAACGCTTTGCGCAGTGGGGATTAAAGGCGGAGCTTATGGTGTATGACACGGTCTCGTCCGATGGGATCGGCATAGAAGCGTTGGCGTATGGCGGTGATCGCATCTACACCTACGAGTGGCCTGGGACGGACCTCCAAGGCAAAGGCCCGCATTGGATCCATGCGACGGGCGATTCGACCATCACCTTGGTGTTGAGCGATGCTGACGGCACGATCCCCGACACGGCGTGGGTCCATATCAAGCAGGGCGATGTCCGGGCCGACTGGGCCTGGGCAACACGGGATCTAGTGACCGTTGAACGTGGAGGAAGTGGCGGCAGTCACACCAAATATTGCGGCGGCTTCGAGGTGGAATTGGACGACTTCGACGACCTCATGGCCATGGACGACCTGATCTACCGAGAGCATCTTGACGTCGGCCTGCGATCCTTGAGCGTGCGCGACCGATTCCCCGAGATCTTCGCCTGGCTGGAACTGCTGGACACTAACGTGATCGTGATCATCGTCCTCATGATCATCGTGGCGATCATCAACATGACCTCGGCGCTGCTCATCATCATCCTGGAGCGCACACCCATGATCGGCGTCTTGAAATCACTCGGCGCGACCAACGGCGTGATCCGGCGCATCTTCCTGATCGATGCCGCCTACATCCTCGGCGCCGGGATCGTCCTTGGTGATCTGTTCGGTATCGGCCTTTGCCTTTTGCAGCAACACTTCGGCATCGTGCGCCTGCCCATTCAGAGCTATTATGTGGATGCCGTTCCCGTTTCCTTGGATGTCGCCCCGATCCTGCTACTGAACATTGGAACGCTCGTCGTGTGCGTGCTGGCCTTGGTGTTGCCCAGTTTACTGGTCACGCGGATCGCACCCGCCAAGGCGATCCGGTTCGATTGAACCTACTCCGATCGACGTCACGGAGGGAAGCTACCTTCGCACATCGCCCTGCACATGAAGATCCACGACAATATCCTCACCACCATTGGCAACACGCCCATGGTACGCTTGAACAAGATCACCAAGGACGTCGCCGCCACCGTGCTAGCCAAGGTGGAGACCTTCAATCCGGGCAACAGCATAAAGGACCGCATGGCCATCAAGATGGTGGAGGATGCCGAGAAGGCCGGCTTGCTGAAACCGGGCAGCACGATCATCGAAGGCACCAGCGGCAACACGGGCATGGGCCTCGCGATCGCTGCCATCATCAAAGGCTACAAGTGCATCTTCACGACCACCGATAAACAGAGCCGCGAGAAGGTGGACATCCTGCGTGCGTTCGGCGCTGAGGTGATCGTATGCCCCACGAACGTGGATCCGGAAGACCCCCGCTCTTACTACTCCGTTTCTTCACGCTTGGTGAACGAGACGCCGAACAGCTGGAAAGCGAACCAGTACGACAACCCGAGCAATGCGCAGGCGCACTACGAAAGCACCGGGCCCGAGATCTGGGACCAGACCGATGGCAAGGTGGACCACCTCGTAGTCGGCGTTGGAACAGGCGGCACCATCAGCGGTACGGCGAAATACCTGAAGGAGAAGAACCCGAAGCTCAAGGTGTGGGGGATCGATACCTACGGTTCAGTCTTCAAGAAATTGAAGGAGACGGGAATCTTCGACAAGAATGAGATCTACCCGTATATCACCGAGGGCATCGGCGAGGACTTCGTGCCACAGAACGTGGACATGGACCTGATCGACCACTTCGAGAAAGTGACCGACCGCGATGCAGCGATCTACACGCGGAAGATCGTGAAGGACGAAGGCATCTTCGTGGGCAACAGTGCGGGCAGCGCCATTGCCGGCCTGCTGCAACTGAAGGACAACTTCAAGAAAGGCGAAGTGGTGGTGGTCATCTTCCATGACCACGGCACACGCTACGTGGGCAAGATGTTCAACGATGACTGGATGCGCGAACGTGGTTTTCTTGTTGAAGAAAAGCCGACCGCTGGTGATCTACTCAAGGGCAAGGATCTCGCACTCGTTAGCGTGGAAGCCGACGAACCCGTGCTGCTCGCCATTGATCGTATGCGCAAGCACAACATCGATCAGCTACCCGTAATGGAAGGTGACAAACCGGTGGGCACGATCACCGATGCGCGACTCTTCGATGCGATCCTGGAAGATGCCGAAGTGCGCCACCAGAAGGTGCGCGTGGTCATGGGGCCTGCTTTGCCGTTGATAGAACCCGAAGCAACCCTGGCCGAGATCGCGAAGAAGCTGGGAAATGGAAGTCAAGCAGTGCTGGTGAAGATGAAGGAAGGCTTCGGGATCATCACGAAGCAGGATATCATCGGGAAATTGAAATAGCCCATGAGCGTTGGGGGCACTCCCACCCTGATGATCGCTTCCCAGGCGGTCATATCCACGGCTGCTCTGTCAGCCATCTTATGTGGATGTGTATACGAAGCGTTCACCGTGCCCGCAGTCGACGCGAACTCGCCGGCCTTGGTGGGAGATTCAGCATTCGTTACGAAGCTCATGGAGGGTCAAATGACCCTTGGTTACACCATCATATCCTTCCCCACGGAACAATCACTGATCATCAAAGACGGCACCCATTGCTTCTCGATCGCATTCGATGAGTGGGATGGACAAAGCCTGGGTACCACCTGTAACGTCGTTATTAAGGGTGATTCGGTCCATGTACTTCACGATGGAACGGGAGCATTGACAGGAAAGAAAGGGGATGTGCTGGAGGCGGGCATCCTTATGAAGCACACGCGCACCGGCAATTGGATTATCGGTCATACCGTTGATGACGTGAACGCGAAGGAAATCGGGGGCTGTGGCGAAGGTCCTACGATCATTGATCTGAAGCGACGTATCTTCTGGACCTGTTGATCCGAATACTTGCTCACGAACAAGACGGTCCATTTTAGCATGCGAAATACGATGGACCAGATGGGCCGGCAGATGATGGTGCCTGCCGCCCCCCAGCGCATCATCTCCCTCGTCCCCTCGCAGACCGAACTCCTCTACGACCTCGGACTCGGCGAGCGCGTGGTCGGCATCACCAAGTTCTGCATCCATCCGGAGAGCTGGTTCAAGACCAAGCACCGCGTGGGCGGCACCAAGAAGGTGGACATGGACAAGATCCGGGCGCTGAAGCCGGACTTGATCATCGGGAACAAGGAGGAGAACGACCGGAAGGACATCCAAACGTTGGAAAAGGAATTCCCGGTGTGGATGAGCGATGTGCGCGACCTGCGCGACGCGGCCCACATGATCGCGGGCATTGGCAATCTTACCGGGACTACCGAGAAAGCGACCGAGATACTCGGCGGTATCGCCCAAGCCTTCGATGCCTTAATGCCGCGTGAAGAACCACTGACCGTGGCCTACCTGATCTGGCAGGAACCTTTCATGGTCGCTGGTCACGGCACCTTCGTGAACGACATGCTCTTCCGTTTTGGGTTGATCAATGTCTTTGATGAAGGTGACGCCCGCTACCCTACGATCACGCCTCAGGAACTAGCGGAATCGGACCCGGACATCATCCTGCTCTCTTCGGAGCCTTACCCCTTCAAGGAAAAGCACATCGCGGACATCAATATGATCTGCCCGGGAACCCCGGTCCGGATCGTGGATGGCGAGTTCTTCAGCTGGTACGGAAGCCGCCTGTTGCAGGCACCCGGATACTTCAGCGGCCTATCCCTCGTTTGAGCGGCGGGCGCGGGCGATGCTTGCGGCTACTTTTGCGCTGGCCGTTCAACCAATGGTTCGCACTGCGATCACCCTCCTCCTACTTGCGAGCCTTTCCACCTCGTCCGCGCAACGCGTTGGTCTGGTGCTCAGCGGCGGTGGGGCCGTGGGCATGACGCACATCGGCGTTATGAAGGCACTGGAGGAGAACGGTGTCCCCATCGACTACATCACGGGAAGCAGCATGGGCGCGCTGGTAGGTGCCATGTACGCCGCCGGTTGGTCGCCGGTGCAGATCGATTCCCTGTTCCATACGGAGGAATTCCAGATCATGGCCGATGGCGGTATCGAGCCGCGCTACCAGTACTACTTCAAGCAGGATGTTCCCGACGCTTCGCTCATCAGCCTGAAGCTGGACCTGGACACCATGCTCCAGTACTCCCTCCCTACGAACCTGCGCAAACCGGTGCTGATCGATTACGAGCAGATGCGCAGCTACGGGCCTGTCTCGGCACTGGCAGGTTACAACATGGACAGCCTGTTCGTCCCCTATCGTTGCGTGGCATCGGACATAACGGACCAACGTTCGGTGGTCTTCAGCAAAGGAGATCTCGCCCAAGCGGTGCGTGCCAGCATGAGCTATCCGTTCTATTTCAAACCGATCAGGGTGGATGGTCACCTGATGATGGACGGCGGCCTCTACAACAACTTCCCGAGCAACGTCATGTACGCTGATTTCCTGCCGGATTTCATCGTGGGCAGCAACGTCTCCTACAACTCACCGCCCCCGAGCGAGGACGATCTCGTGAGCCAATTGCGGGCCATGATGCAGGAGCGCACGGATTACAGCATAGAATGTGAACACGGGGTCATCATCGAACCACAGACGGCAACTTCGCTCTTCGATTTCTCAGACCCGTCCATTGCCATCGCCGATGGCTACGCGGCTGCCATGGCGAAGATGCCGGAGATCCTGGCACAGGTGAAGCGCCGTGTCTCGCCGGAGGAAATGGAAGCCCGGCGACTGGCCTATCGCGCCCTTTTGCCGAAGATGACGTTTGGCGAAGTGCGCATCCATGGCCTCACCCGATCACAAACGCTCTATGTGGAACGCAGCCTCGATCGGGGAGGCGTGCTACTGGACGCCGATAATTTGAAGCCGAAGTATTTCCGTTTGGTGGCCGATCGCAACATCGCGATGCTCTACCCAAAGGCCACGTACCATCCAGAGCGCAAACAATTCGACCTGGACCTGTACGTGAAGACCGAGAAGGACCTGGAAGTGCGTTTCGGCGGCATGTTCTCTTCACGCCCGATCAATACCGGCATGGTGGGCCTGCGCTACAACTTATTCGGTCGCAGCTCGGCCCATATTGAAGGCATCTCCTATTTCGGGAAATTCTACGCCGCAGGGCAGGTGAAGCTCCGCGCGTACCTCTCCACGAAAGCGCCCATCTATTTGGAACCGGAATTCACGCTACACCGCTGGGACTACTTCCGCAGCTTCAGCACATTCTTCGATGAGGTGAAACCCTCGTTCGTTGTGATGCGCGAAGCTTGGGGCGGTGTGAATGCCGGCATGGGGCTGGGGAACAAAGGCCTTTTGCGCGTTGATGCGAAGTACGGCGAAACCTTGGACCGCTACTACCAGAGCACGGACTTCAACGGACAGGACACGGCAGATGCCACCACCTTCAAGCACTTCACGACCGGCTTTTTGGTGGAACGCAATTCGTTGAACAGGAAACAACATCCCAACGCTGGCGAATCCTTGATGGCTTCGCTCCGGTACGTGAACGGCGAGGAGGTGACCGATCCCGGTTCCACAGGCCGAAGTCTGGAACCAGACCACCGCGCCGAACATGATTGGGCCGTTGCCAAGGTGACACTTGACCAGTATTTCCTGCCGCGTGGGATCTTCAAGTTCGGATTTCTTGCGGAGGGTGTCTTCAGCACCATGCCCTCTTTCCAGAACTATACGGCCAGCATCATCCGATCACCGGCGTTCCAACCGACACCGGAAAGCAGGACCTACTTCATGGAACAGTTCCGCGCGCCGAAGTACGTGGCCGGTGGTCTGCGTACCATCATTGCTGTGGCGCGCAACAAGTTCGACCTGCGCTTGGAGGCGCACGTGTTCCAGCCCTACGAGCCGTTCGTTCGGGGCGAGGACGGGACCGTGGTGCGTGCCCCGGCATTCACAAAGCGGTATTACCTCGGCTCCGGTTCACTGATCTACCAAAGCCCCCTTGGCCCATTGTGGTTCAACCTCACCTATTTCGACGAGATAAAGGACCCTTGGGCCTGGAGCGTGAACTTCGGATACATCCTGTTCAACCAGAAGATCCACGATTGAGGTCATGATCGATCACGCTTTCCTCGATCGTTATGAAGCCGCGGCCGGTGAACTTGAACGGCTGCCTGCGGAAGAAAGGGCCGGCCTCGCTTCCACATGGACCACTGTGGATGAACTCCTCCAAGACCTGCACATGATCAAGCACGGCTATACCACCGATGGCTACGAGCGGCATGTGGAAAGGCAGTTGAAGGCGTTGTGCGCTGATGAGAGCGTGGTGGGGCGGCTGAAAAGATCGGGGCTATGAAATGACAAAAGCCCTCCGACTTGGAGGGCTTTTGCTTTGCGCGTTGATAAGGTTCTCAGGCCTGCGCCGTAGGCCCCCCGAAATTCATCGGGATCTCCGGCATTTCCGTCTCGCGGATAGGACCGTGTACCTGTTCGAACTTCTGGATGTTGTCGGCCAAGGCACGCATAAGGCGCTTAGCGTGTTGGGGTGTCAACAAGACACGGGCTTTCACCTTCGCCTTGGGCACGCCTGGCATCACGCGTACGAAGTCCACGACGAACTCCGAATTGCTGTGCGTGATGATGGCGAGGTTGCTGTAGATACCGTCGGCCACCTCCTCACTGATCTCGATGTTCAGCTGGTTGGCGGGGCGGGGTTGTTCTTTCTGGTCGGCCATGATAGGGCGCATTGATGAACACGTAGGGACGCGAGATCTCGCGCCCCTACGCCGTTCGATGCATCAATCGTTCACCTCTTGGGTCGTTTCAACGTTCTCGGCCAGCATGCGCTGGTACTCGTCCTTGTTGGCCACGATGGTGTTCAAGTATGCGCGAGCACCGGTACCTGCAGGGATCAAGTGACCAACGATCACGTTCTCCTTCAGGCCCTTCAAGTGGTCCTCCTTCGCGTTCACAGCGGCCTCGTTCAACACCTTGGTCGTTTCCTGGAAGGAAGCGGCGCTGATGAAGCTCTCGGTCTGCAAGGAAGCGCGTGTGATCCCCTGAAGCATTGTACGGGCCGTCGCCGGGTTGGCCGGGCGGGCCTCCGCCAACTTCTGGTCCTTACGCTTCAGGCCGCTGTTCTCATCGCGCAGCTTGCGCAGCGTCACGATCTGGCCCACTTTCAAAGTTGTGCTGTCGCCGGCTTCGGTGACCACCATCTTGTCGTAGACCATGTCGTTCTGCCCCATGAACTCGGTCTTGTTCACGCTCTGCTTCTCCAGGAAATGCGTATCGCCCGGATCCTCGATCTCGACCTTGCGCATCATCTGGCGCACGATGACCTCGAAGTGCTTGTCGTTGATCTTCACACCCTGCATACGGTACACCTCCTGGACCTCGTCCACCAGATATTCCTGCACACGGGTAGGCCCTTGGATATCCAGGATATCGCCCGGGGCGATGGAACCATCGCTCAGCGGTTGGCCGGCCTTGATGAAGTCGTTCTCTTGGACAAGGATGTGCTTGCTCAGCGGTACCAGGTAGAATTTCTTCTCGCCGGTGCGGCTTTCCACGATGATCTCGCGGTTGCCACGCTTGATCTTGCCATAGGAGATGATACCGTCGATCTCGCTGACCACGGCCGGGTTGCTCGGGTTACGTGCCTCGAACAGTTCTGTAACGCGGGGCAGGCCACCCGTGATGTCACCACCCTTGCCAGAGCTACGGGGGATCTTCACCATGATGTCACCGGCATCGATCTTGGCGCCTTCGCTTACCACGATGTGCGCGCCTACGGGCAGGCTGTAGCTCTTCAGCTCTTCCTTGCCTTTGGGGTCCATGATCTTGATGGTCGGGTTCTTCCGCTTGTCGCGGCTTTCCACGATCACCTTCTCAGCGAAACCGGTCTGTTCGTCGATCTCTTCACGGTAGGTCGCGTTCTCCTCGATGCTCTCGAACTCCACCTTACCGGAGAGTTCGGAGATGATCACCGCGTTGTACGCATCCCAGGTACAGATGAGGTCGTTCTTCTTGAGCGTTTTGCCGCTCTTGTTGTACATCATGGCACCGTACGGAATGTTGCTCGTGGTGAGCACGATCCCGGTGTTCTTGTCCACGATGCGCATTTCGGCGCTACGGCTGATGACCACTTCGGCATCGGTGCCTTTGCGGTCCTTCTTGCTCACGGTACGCAGTTCATCGATCTCGAGAACGCCATCGTACTTGGCACGGATCTCACTTTCCTCGGTGATCTTTCCTGCCACACCACCCACGTGGAAGGTCCGCAGGGTGAGCTGTGTTCCAGGTTCACCGATGGACTGGGCGGCGATCACACCGACAGCTTCGCCCATCTGCACCATGCGGCCCGTAGCCAGGTTGCGGCCATAGCACTTCACGCAAACACCTTGTTTCTGTTCGCAGGTGAGCACGCTCCGGATCTCAACTTCCTCGATGGGGCTTGCGGCGATCTGTTTCGCGGTGTCCTCGTTGATCGGGTCGCCGCTCGCAACGAGCAGGTCCCCGGTCTGCGGATGGTACACATCATGCACTGCCGTGCGACCCAGAACGCGGTCGTAGAGGGTTTCCACGATCTCCTCGTTCTTCTTGAGCGCAGTGGCCACCAAGCCACGCAGCGTGCCGCAATCCTCGGCGCTGATCACCACGTCCTGTGCAACGTCAACAAGTCGACGGGTCAGGTAACCGGCATCAGCCGTCTTCAACGCCGTATCGGCAAGACCCTTACGGGCACCGTGGGTGGAGATGAAGTACTCGAGGATGGACAGACCCTCTTTGAAGTTGGAGAGGATCGGGTTCTCGATGATGTCCTGGCCCCCACCGGCTCCGCTCTTCTGCGGCTTGGCCATCAGGCCCCGCATGCCGCTCAGCTGGCGGATCTGCTCCTTGGAACCACGGGCACCGGAATCCATCATCATGTAGATGGAGTTGAAGCCCTGGCGATCGTTCTTGATCTGCTCCATCAAGGTGAACGTCACCTTGCTGTTGGTGTGTGTCCAGATATCGATGGTCTGGTTGTAACGCTCGTTGTTGGTGATCAGGCCCATGTTGTAGTTGCCCGTCACTTCGTCCACCTCGGTCTGCGCGGCCTTCACCAGCTTGTCCTTCGCTGGCGGAATGACCACATCGTCCAAGTTGAAGCTGAGGCCACCACGGAAAGCGCTCATGAAGCCCAGGTCCTTGATGTCGTCCAAGAACTGTGCAGCGCGTGCCGTACCGGTCTCCTTGGTCACCAACCCGATGATATCACGAAGTGCCTTCTTGGTCAATACCTCGTTGATGAAGCCCACTTCCTTCGGCACCACTTCATTGAAGATGGTACGTCCGCAGGTGGTCTCGATGATCTGGGTCTTGCCATTGATGTCCGCCCAGCGCAATTTGATGTGCGTGTGCAGGTCCAACTGGCCTTCGTTGAAGGCGATGATCACCTCCTCGGGGCTGTAGAACGAACGGCCTTCGCCTTTCATGGTGCGCTCCGCATCCGTCTTACGGCCCTTGGTGATGTAATACAATCCAAGCACCATGTCCTGGCTCGGTACCGCGATAGGCGCTCCGTTGGCCGGGTTCAAGATGTTATGGCTGGCGAGCATCAGCAGTTGCGCCTCCAGGATGGCGGCGTTGCCCAGCGGCACGTGAACGGCCATCTGGTCACCGTCGAAGTCAGCGTTAAACGCGGTACATACGAGCGGGTGCAGTTGGATAGCCTTGCCTTCGATCAGCTTGGGCTGGAAAGCCTGGATACCCAAACGGTGCAGTGTTGGTGCACGGTTCAGGAGGACCGGGTGGCCCTTCAACACGTTCTCCAAGATATCCCACACCACGGGCTCCTTCTTGTCCACGATCTTCTTCGCGGACTTCACCGTTTTCACGATGCCGCGCTCGATGAGCTTGCGGATGATGAACGGCTTGAAGAGCTCGGCGGCCATGTCCTTGGGCAGGCCACACTCGTGCAATTTCAATTCTGGACCCACAACGATCACGGAACGTGCGCTGTAGTCCACCCGCTTACCGAGCAAGTTCTGGCGGAACCGGCCCTGCTTGCCCTTGAGCGAATCGCTCAACGACTTCAGCGGACGGTTGCTTTCGCTCTTCACGGCGCTGCTCTTGCGGCTGTTGTCGAAGAGGCTGTCGACAGCCTCTTGGAGCATACGCTTCTCGTTACGCAGGATCACTTCCGGCGCCTTGATCTCCATCAATCGCTTCAAGCGGTTGTTGCGGATGATCACGCGGCGATAGAGGTCGTTCAAGTCGGAAGTGGCGAAACGGCCACCATCCAGCGGCACCAGCGGACGCAGTTCAGGTGGGATCACAGGTACGACCTTGATGATCATCCACTCGGGGTTGTTGCTTCTGCGGCTGATCGCATCGCGGAAAGCTTCCACCACGTTCAGGCGCTTCAACGCTTCGTTCTTACGCTGCTGGCTGGTCTCTGTGTTGGCCTTGTGACGCAGGTCGTAGCTCAAGGTGTCCAGGTCCAGACGCTTCAGCAGATCGTGCAACGCGTCAGCGCCCATCTTGGCGATGAACTTGTTCGGATCGCTTTCGTCCAAGTGCTGGTTCTCCTTGCCCAAGGTCTCGAGGATATCCAAGTACTCTTCCTCCGTAAGGAAGTCGAGGTGTTGCACCGGATTGCCCTCCTTATTCAAGGCCGCACCGGCCTGGATCACCACGTAACGCTCGTAGTAGATGATCTGGTCCAACTTCTTGGTAGGCAGGCCCAGCAGGTAACCGATCTTGTTCGGCAGGCTGCGGAAATACCAGATGTGCGCCACCGGCACCACCAATTGGATATGACCCATGCGCTCGCGGCGCACTTTCTTTTCGGTCACCTCCACACCGCAGCGATCGCACACGATCCCTTTGTAGCGGATGCGCTTGTACTTGCCGCAGTGGCATTCGAAATCCTTCACAGGACCGAAGATGCGCTCGCAGAAAAGGCCATCACGCTCCGGCTTGTAGGTCCGGTAGTTGATCGTCTCCGGCTTGATCACCTCACCATGGCTGCGCTCGAGGATCTGCTCGGGGCTGGCCAGACTGATGACGATCTTATTGAAGTTGCTGTTCAGCTTGACTTCCTTCTTCATGTTCTCGCGTTGCTTGCTTCCGTTCGACGTTCAGTTGCTCACCGGTTGGATCACTCCAGGGAAACGTTCAGTGCCAGGCCACGGAGTTCGTGGAGCAACACGTTGAACGACTCCGGAATGCCCGGTTGCGGAAGGGGCTCGCCCTTCACGATGGCCTCGTAGGCCTTGGCACGACCGATCACGTCATCGCTCTTCACGGTGAGGATCTCCTGCAGGATATTGGCGGCACCGAAGGCCTCCAACGCCCACACCTCCATTTCACCGAAGCGCTGACCACCGAACTGTGCCTTACCACCCAGCGGCTGCTGCGTGATCAAGCTGTACGGTCCGATCGAACGGGCGTGCATCTTGTCATCGACCATGTGCGCGAGCTTGATCATGTAGATCACACCCACCGTTGCAGGCTGGTCGAAGCGGACACCCGTGCCGCCGTCGTAGAGATAGGTCTTGCCGTTGCGTGGTACACCGGCCTCGTCGGTCTGCGCATCGATCTGCTCGTGCGTTGCACCATCGAAGATCGGCGTGGCGTATTTGCGGCCCAGGCGCTTACCGGCCCAGCCCAATACGGTCTCATAGATCTGCCCCAAGTTCATGCGGGAAGGCACGCCCAGCGGGTTCAGTACGATGTCCACAGGACTTCCATCGTCCATGTACGGCATATCGGCATCGCGCACGATACGGGCGACAATACCCTTGTTACCATGGCGGCCGGCCATCTTGTCGCCCACCGTGAGCTTCCGCTTGGCTGCAACGTACACTTTGGCCAGTTTCACGATACCTGTGGGCAATTCGTCGCCGATGCTCACTTGGAACTTCTTGCGCTTGTACACGCCACTGATGTCGCTGTGGCGGATGTTGTAATTGTGGATGAGCTGGCGCACCAGTTCGTTCGTCTTCTTCTCAGCGGTCCACTCGGTGGGATCCACGGTGATGAAGTCGATGCCTTGGAGCACTTTGGCGCTGAATTTCACGCCCTTCTTGATCTGCTCTTCCTTGTACTTGTTGAAGACACCGTTCGAGGACTGGCCGTTCACGAGCGTCATCATCTTGTCGATGAGCTCGTTCTTCAGCGTACCCAGTTCCTTGTCCTGCTCCTTGTCGATCTGCTCCAGGACACCTTTCTCGTTGCCCTTGCTCTTCTTGTCCTTCACCGCACGGCTGAAGAGCTTCTTGTCGATCACCACACCTTTTGTGCTCGGTGGGGCTTTCAACGAAGCGTCCTTCACATCACCGGCTTTGTCGCCGAAGATGGCACGCAGCAATTTCTCTTCAGGGCTCGGATCGGTCTCCCCTTTCGGCGTGATCTTGCCGATGAGGATATCGCCTTCCTTGATCTCCGCACCGATGCGGATAAGGCCATGCTCATCGAGGTCCTTGGTCGCCTCCTCCGAAACGTTCGGGATATCGGCGGTCAACTCCTCCAGGCCGCGCTTGGTGTCGCGCACCTCCATGATGTACTCATCGATGTGGATCGACGTGAAGATGTCTTCGCTGGCAACGCGCTCGCTGATCACGATGGCATCCTCGAAGTTGTACCCCTTCCAAGGCATGAACGCCACTTGGAGGTTACGGCCGATGGCGAGTTCACCATCCTGTGTGCCGTAGCCTTCGCACAACGTCTGTCCTTCAGTCACCTTCTCCCCTTTGCGCACGATCGGGCGCAGGTTCATGCAGGTGCTTTGGTTGGTCTTCAGGAACTTGGTGAGCTTGTATTCCTTCTCGTCCCCATCGAAGCTCACTGTCCGCTCATCATCACTGCGTTTGTAGTCGATGATGATGCGGTCGCTATCCACGCTTTTCACCACCCCGTCGCCTTCGGCAACCAGCAACACGCGGCTGTCGCGGGCAACAAGTTCTTCCAGGCCGGTACCCACGATCGGCGCTTCGGGGCGCAACAGCGGTACGGCCTGACGCATCATGTTCGAGCCCATGAGCGCACGGTTGGCGTCATTGTGCTCCAGGAACGGGATCAACGAAGCAGCGATCGAAGCGATCTGGTTCGGACCCACGTCCATAAGGTGGAGCTCTTTCGGCTCCACCACTGGGAAGTCGCCCATCAAACGTGCTTTCACACGGCTGGTGGTGAACTCGCCCTTGTCGTTGATGATGGCGTTCGCTTGCGCGATCATCAGGTTGTCCTCCTCTTCAGCGCTGAGGTAGGTGATGTCCCCCTTCATGTCCACTTTACCGTCCTTCACGGAACGATAAGGGGTCTCGATGAAGCCAAGGTTGTTGATCTTGCTGTACACGCAAAGACTGCTGATGAGACCGATGTTCGGTCCTTCAGGTGTCTCGATGGTGCAAAGCCGGCCGTAGTGTGTGTAGTGAACGTCACGTACTTCGAAACCGGCACGTTCGCGGCTCAGACCTCCGGGTCCAAGCGCCGACATGCGGCGCTTGTGGGTTATTTCGCTGAGCGGGTTCGTTTGGTCCATGAACTGGCTCAACTGGTTCGTTCCGAAGAACGAGTTGATCACCGAACTGAGGGTCTTGGCATTGATCAGATCGGTCGGCGTGAAGACCTCATTGTCACGCACGTTCATACGCTCGCGGATGGTGCGGGCCATACGGGCCAGACCCACGCCGAACTGGGCGTGCAACTGCTCACCCACAGTGCGGACGCGACGGTTGCTCAAGTGGTCGATGTCATCCACATCGGCCTTCACGTTCACGAGCTCGATCAGGTACTTGATGATGAAGATGATATCCTCCTTCGTCAATACCCGGACGCTCAGCTCACTTTGGAGGCCGAGCTTCTTGTTGATACGATAGCGACCCACTTCACCGAGATCGTAACGTTGTTCGCTGAAGAACAACTTGTCGATCACGCCACGTGCTGTTTCCAGATCGGGCGGTTCTGCGTTCCGCAACTGGCGGTAGATCACTTCCACGGCCTCCTTCTCGGAGTTCGAGGTATCCTTCTGCAACGTGTTGTAGATCAACGCATAGTCGGCAGCGTTGATACCGGCCTTGTGCAGGATGATGGTCTTGGCACCGCTCTCCACGATCTGGTCCACGTGCTGGTCCTCGATCACGGTCTCGCGATCGATCAACACTTCGTTCCGTTCAATGGACACCACTTCGCCGGTATCCTCATCCACGAAGTCCTCCACCCAGCTCTTCAGCACGCGAGCGGCAAGTTTGCGACCCACGGCCTCCTTCATGTTGGCCTTGGTCACCTTGATCTCGTCGGCCAGGCCGAAGATCTCAAGGATCTGCTTATCGCTCTCGAAACCGATGGCGCGCAGCAGCGTGGTCACCGGTAGCTTCTTCTTACGGTCGATGTACGCGTACATCACACCATTGATGTCCGTGGCAAATTCGATCCACGACCCCTTGAACGGGATAACACGGGCGCTGTACAGCTTGGTCCCGTTGGCGTGGCGGCTCTGACCGAAGAACACACCGGGCGAACGGTGCAACTGGCTCACGACCACACGCTCAGCGCCGTTCACTACGAACGATCCTTTCGGGGTCATGTAGGGGATCTGGCCCAAGTACACGTCCTGCACGATGGTCTCGAAATCCTCGTGTTCGGGGTCGGTGCAGTACAGTTTCAGCTTGGCCTTCAGGGGCACGCTGTAGGTCAATCCGCGCTCGATGCACTCGTCGATACTGTATCGGGGCGGATCGATGAAATAGTCCAAGAACTCCAGTACGAATTGGTTACGGGTATCCGTGATGGGGAAGTTCTCCGAGAACACTTTGAAGAGACCTTCGCTCTCGCGGTGCTCGGGAAGTGTCTCGATCTGGAAGAAGTCCTCAAAACTCTTCAGTTGGATATCGAGAAAATCGGGGTAGTCGATCGATAGCGGGCTGGAGCCGAAATCGATGCGTTTGCTTTTCTTGGAACTGGTCTTCGCCTGGGCCATGGGTGCTGGATAAAGAAGAACGGAAGACGACCGTATGAACGACTGATCCACTTTCTGAACGATCGACCATCCCGAACTGGATCGGGGTACAGGAGGGCCTATTCACGCCTCTGGAAAGACGTCCATCACAGGACAGCCGGAAAGGCCCGCATTGGGGCCTCTCCGTGCTGCTGTGATGCGAGCGAGGTCGAGGTCTTACTTAACCTCAACTTCCGCGCCGGCTTCCGTCAGTTGCTGCTTCAGGCTCTCTGCATCCTCTTTGGACACACCTTCTTTCAGCGGCTTCGGAGCACCGTCAACGAGATCTTTCGCTTCTTTCAGTCCCAGACCGGTGAGTTCCTTCACCAGTTTCACGACCGCCAGTTTGTTCTGGCCACCGTGCTTCAGGATCACGTCGAAGCTGGTCTTGGCTTCAGCTACTTCGCCACCACCGCCAGCGGCGGGGCCTGCGATAGCAACTGCTGCTGCTGCCGGCTCGATCTTGTATTCGTCTTTCAAGTAGGTCGCCAATTCGTTCACCTCTTTCACGGTGAGGTTCACAAGCTGGTCGCCCAGGGATTTGATGTCTGCCATCTTACGTATTTGTTACAGGGTTGGGAAGTCGATTGGAAGTGCGTAACGCGTTTGTCGGGGCGATGCGAGCATCGCCCTCGGTATCTGTTTATGCCGCTCTTTCTTGGAGCGTTTTGACGAGACCAGCGATCTTCTGTCCACCGCTGCCTTGCAGGCCGCTGAGGACGTTCTTCATCGGGCTCTGGAGCAGGCCGATGATCTCGCCGATGAGTTCCTCCTTGCCTTTGAGGTTGCTCAACATCACAAGTTGGTCATCACCAACGAAGACCGCTTCGTCGATCCAAGCGCTCTTCAACACAGGCTTGGTCTCCTTCTTGCGGAAATCCTTCAGCATTTTCGCCGGGGCGTTGCCCTTGTCGGCGAACATTACCGAGGTCTGGCCTTTCAGCGTAGCGATCACGCCGCTGTAGTCCTTTCCTTCGATGCGTTCCATGGCCTTCTGCAGGAGGGTGTTCTTCACCACCTTCATGCGGATACCATTCTTGTGGCAAGCACGACGGAGGCTACTCGTAGCCTCGGCGCTCATGCTTGTCGTGTCTGTGAGATACAGCACGTTCGTAGCCTTGATCTCCTCTACCAGGACATCGATGGCTTGGTTCTTTTCGATACGGGTTGCCATTGTTGTGCGCTGTTAGGGATCAACCAACCGAAACGGTGCGGGTGTCGACCTGCACGCCGGGGCTCATGGTACTACTGATGCTGATGCTCTTGATATAGGCTCCTTTGGCAGTGCTGGGTTTCAGCTTCACCAAGGTCAGCAGGATCTCGTGGGCGTTCTCGCTCAATTTCGCTGCGTCGAAGGAGGCCTTGCCGATCACCGCGTGGATGATACCGGCCTTGTCCACCTTGAAATCGATCTTACCGGCCTTCACCTCTTTCACGGCCTTGGCCACGTCCATGGTAACGGTACCGGTCTTCGGGTTCGGCATCAGGCCGCGAGGTCCGAGCACACGGCCCAGAGCACCCACTTTGGCCATCACGGCTGGCGTGCAGATGATCACATCCACAGCGGTCCAACCGCCCTTGATCTTCTCGATGTACTCGTCCAGACCGGCCATATCGGCGCCAGCTGCGAGAGCCTCCTCGCACTTGGCGGGATCGGCCAAGACAAGAACGTTGACGGTGCGGCCGGTGCCATGGGGCAGGCTCACAACGCCACGCACCATTTCGGTGCTTTTCTTGGGGTCCACGCCCAGACGAACAGCGATATCCACTGTTGCGTCGAACTTGGTTGTGCTCACCTGTTTCACGATCTGGGTCGCTTCCTGCAGGGTGTAGATCTTGGTGGTGTCGAACTTGGTCAACGCCGCCTTGCGCTTTTTGGTCAATGTGCTCATGGGGGCGAGGATCAGAACGGTTTGGTACCAGAAACGGTGACACCCATGCTGCGGGCCGTGCCGGCCACCATGCTCATGGCGCTTTCCACGGAGAAGCAGTTCAGGTCGGGCATCTTGTCCTCGGCGATCGCCTTGATCTGCTCCCAAGTGATGCTACCCACTTTCTGGCTGTGTGGCACACCGCTGCCGCCCTTGATCTTGGCAGCTTCGATGATCTGCACGGCTGCAGGTGGGGTCTTGATGACGAAGTCGAAGGACTTGTCAGCGTAAACCGTGATCACGGCCGGCAGCACTTTGCCTGGCTTGTCCTGCGTGCGAGCATTGAACTGCTTGCAGAACTCCATGATGTTAACGCCTTTGGCACCGAGTGCGGGGCCTACGGGGGGCGACGGGTTGGCCGCTCCGCCCTTGATCTGCAGCTTGATAAGCGCTGCTATTTCCTTTGCCATTGTTCTTGGTTTGTGTCCTTGTTAGCGTCCTTCTTGCGTTGGACTCGGACGGTTGTTTCTTCTATCTCGTCGGGCTAGAGCGTGAAAATTCGCGCCACTACACCTCTTTTTCCACTTGCATGAAGCTCAATTCCAGCGGGGTCTTCCTTCCGAAGATCTTCACCATCACCTTGAGCTTCTTCTTCTCTTCGTTGATCTCCTCGATCACGCCGTTGAAGCCGTTGAAAGGACCATCGATCACCTTCACACCTTCACCAACATGGTACGGGTTGTAGTTGGCTTCCACGGTCTCGGCCAGTGTATCCACTGTACCAAGGATGCGGTTCACTTCGCTCTGGCGCAAGGGAACAGGGTCTCCCCCTTTTTCTGCACCAAGGAACCCGATGACGTTGGGCAGGTTCTTGATGCTGTGGGCGATCTCACCGGTGAGGTCGGCTTCCATCAACACATAACCGGGGAAGAAGTTGCGCTCTTTGCTCACCTTCTTGCCTTCGCGGATCTGGTAGAACTTCTCCGTGGGGATCAGGATCTGGGCGATGTAGGAACCCATGCTCTTGGAGCGGGATACCTCCAGATCGATCATCTCCTTCACCTTCTTCTCCTTACCGGAGATGGCGCGGATCACATACCACTTTTTGGAACCGTCAGCCATGACCTAGGAACCGATGAGTTTGTAGATGAAACCGAGCATACCTTTCCAGAACCCGTTGTTGGTCATGTTCTGCACGCCGAAGATGAAGTCCATGAGGAACACGATCAGCGAGAGCAACAACGCGGAAACAAGCACGATGATGGCGCTGCCCTGGAGTTCCTTCCAAGTGGGCCAACTCACCTTGTTCACGAGCTCGTTGTAGCTCTCGGCGAGGTATGTCTTGAAGCTTGCCATCGTTCGGTCTGTGGATCTCGGGGTAGCAGTTGGCACGGGTGGCAGGAATCGAACCCGCAGCCTAAGGTTTTGGAGACCTTCGCTCTACCAATTGAGCTACACCCGTAGAAGTCCTGTTTCGTGGTTCTCTTTTCGGCGGCGAAGGCCGACCCGAACTAGTCGGGTCGGCCATGCCTCCGTTGGTCGTATTTCTTACTTGATGATCTCGGTCACCTGACCAGCACCCACCGTACGGCCACCCTCACGGATAGCGAAACGCAGGCCCTTGTCCATAGCGATCGGAACGATCAGTTTCACGGTGATGGTCACGTTGTCACCCGGCATGATCATTTCACGACCGGCTTCCATGGTGATCTCGCCCGTTACGTCCGTTGTGCGGAAGTAGAACTGTGGACGGTACTTGTTGTGGAATGGGGTGTGACGACCTCCTTCTTCTTTCTTCAGTACGTAGATCTCACCTTTGAACTCGGTGTGCGGGGTGATGCTACCGGGCTTCGCGATGACCATACCGCGACGGATCTGGTCTTTTTCGATACCGCGGAGCAAAAGACCGCAGTTGTCACCTGCTTCACCACGATCGAGCAGTTTGCGGAACATTTCCACACCGGTGCAGGTGCTGGTCATATTCGCCTCCTGCATACCGATGATCTCGACGTTGTCGCCGACCTTCACCACACCGGTCTCGATACGACCGGTAGCCACGGTACCGCGGCCGGTGATGGAGAACACGTCCTCCACGCTCATCAGGAAAGGCTTCTCCACTTCGCGGGGAGGGACAGGGATCCAAGTGTCTACGGCATCCATCAGTTGCATGATGGTGTCCACCCACTTCTCTTCGCCGTTCAGACCGCCCAAGGCGCTGCCACGGATGACCGGCGTATTGTCGCCATCGTATTCGTAGAAGCTGAGGAGTTCACGGATCTCCATTTCGACCAAGTCGAGGAGTTCTGCGTCATCCACCATGTCCACTTTGTTCATGAACACAACGATCTTCGGCACACCTACCTGACGGCCGAGCAGGATATGCTCGCGGGTCTGTGGCATAGGACCATCGGTAGCAGCCACCACGAGGATGGCACCGTCCATTTGCGCAGCACCCGTTACCATGTTCTTCACATAGTCAGCGTGGCCTGGGCAATCAACGTGTGCGTAGTGACGGGCAGCCGTCGAATACTCCACGTGAGCGGTGTTGATGGTGATACCGCGCTCCTTTTCTTCAGGCGCGTTATCAATGGAATCGAAGCTGCGCTTCTCGGACAGACCTTTGGAGGCCAATACGGAAGTGATCGCTGCGGTCAGTGTGGTCTTGCCATGGTCAACGTGGCCGATAGTGCCGATGTTGACGTGCGGCTTATCCCTTTTGAAGCTCTCCTTTGCCATGATCGATGGGTCTTGTTTGTTCTGTTCTTCGTTCGTTGCTAGTGTTCTCTTCTGCTGTACTGGCCTGCTGTAGCGATCACTGTCCTCCAACAACTGGAGCCTTTGCCGGGAATTGAACCCGGGACCTCTTCCTTACCAAGGAAGTGCTCTACCCCTGAGCTACAAAGGCTTGAAATCTTTCTTTGGTCACCGCCGGGCCTTTACCGGTGGGTCCCTCCTTGGCCGAGGCTTCGGAGGGTAAGAGCGGGAGACGAGATTCGAACCCGCGACATTCAGCTTGGAAGGCTGATGCTCTACCAACTGAGCTACTCCCGCGTTTGGTCAATTCTCTTCTTCCAGCGGCTGCGGACTTTGAGTCATCCCAACGTGGCACCACCCATTGCACGCCTTCCGTTCTGAAGGCTTCGGGTCTTTATCCGGTGTACTTCTTGCGAAATACGGATGTGGCTCCGTGGAGAAATGTGGGGAGAGCAGGATTCGAACCTACGAAGCTGTGAAGCAGCAGATTTACAGTCTGCCCCCGTTGGCCGCTTGGGTATCTCCCCTGTTCCAATTCACGGAGCCAACGGGCGGATTCGAACCCCCGACCTGCTGATTACAAATCAGCTGCTCTACCAGCTGAGCTACATTGGCCTGTACAACACGAAAAAGAACGGTCTTCTCCCTTTTCAAGACCGATAGGTCCCGAATTGGGACCGCAAATGTAGTAAGAATCCGTACTCCACCAAACACGAACGGACCACGACTTTCGCCATGGCCCGTTCTTGGGGTCAAAGCTGTCCAAAGACAGCCCACGAAATACTCTTCTAAGAGGCGTTACGGAGACGCTCCTTAGTGCGCTCCACCTGGCTCCGCAAGGCTTCTACCGTATTGATGGCCGCTTCTTCAAAGCTCTTGCCTTGTCGCTTGGCAAAAAGATCGCTGCCGGGGATCGCAAGACGGATCTCCACGACCTTATTCTCATGTTTCTCGCCGTCGTGCTCCAATCGTAAGAACACATCGCCGGACAGGATACTATCGTGGAACTGGGTCAGTTTGGAGAGTTTTTCCTTGATGAAACCGACCAGTTTGACATCGGCGTCGAAGTGGATCGAATGCACGTTCACGTTCATGGGAAATGTGTTTCGTTGGTTCGTTCGTTGATGATGGCACGCCTATTCCCCTCCCCGTGGATGGGCCTTGGCGTGGACTTTCCGGAGTTTTTCGACGGTGTTGTGGGTATACACCTGTGTAGCGGCCAGATTGGCGTGCCCAAGGAGTTCCTTCACCGCATTGAGGTCTGCGCCATGCTCGAGCATGTGTGTAGCGAACGTATGGCGCAAGACGTGTGGACTTCGTTTCTGTTGGGAAGTGACCCCACTAAGGTAGTGTGTCACGAGGCGTTGTACGGAACGGCGGGCCAACGGTTCGCCGTGGATATCCACAAGAAGCGGTTCCGTTGACCCGATAACCGCATTTCCGGCCTTGCGCCGGGCTAAATAGTTCTTCACACTTGCCACCAGACCATCGCCGATGGGGATGATCCGTTCCTTTTGGCGCTTGCCCATGACACGCAACGTGCCTGCCGGAAGGTCCGCATCCCCTACTTTGAGGCTAAGGAGTTCCGCAAGACGCATCCCGGTCTGGTACAAAAGGTCCATGACGAGCTTCTCGGTCGCCCCCTTGTGCCCATCGGGCCATTCCACATCCTCCAATAAGCGCAACATCCCCTTTTCCTCAACGAATTCGGGCAAACGCTTCGGGGTCTTGGGCGGGTCTATCAGGGCGGTAGGCTCCGCAGTGATATCTCCCACCATGCGCGCAAAGTGGAAGAAACTGCGTAGGGCGCTCAACTTCCGGTTCACACTACGGGCTCCTACCCCGGTCTCCATCAAGTGCATCATCCAGCCCCGTACCACTTTATCCGTGGCCTGTTCCGGCTTGGTAACCCCGAACGTGTTCAAGAATACTTGGAACTGCTCCAGATCCCGCCGGTATGCGACCACCGTGTGGGCACTATACCGCTTCTCGTAGGTCAGGTGGTCAACAAAGCGGTCAAGGAGCATACCGGCTAAGTAACGCGGAAGCCGAGGTCGAACGTCTGTTGGCTCGGAGCGAGTTGTGCGGGTGTCAATTGTTAGTTGTTAACGCCGAAAAGAGAAAAGCCCCATCGCTGGGGCTTTCCGTAAATGCTTGTGGAAGGGAGTGTTACTCCTGATCGGTCTGGAGGGTCAACTTGTAGGAAGCGCGAATGATCTCCTTGCGACGGGACACCGAAGGTTTCGTAAAGCTTTGACGCTTACGCAGTTGGCGCATGGTTTGTGTGCGCTCGAACTTCTTCTTGAATTTCTTGAGCGCCTTATCGATGCTCTCGCCTTCTTTTACCGGGATGATCAGCATGGTCGTTTGTCCTTTTCGCCTAAGGGGTCGCAAATATAGATCGGATATCGATCGGTGCAAGTGTTCGCTACACTTCAGCCCTTCAACACATTCCTGCTGATCACCATCTTCTGCACCTCACTGGTGCCTTCCCCGATGGTGCAGAGCTTGCTGTCGCGGTAGAACTTCTCCACCGGGAAATCCTTGGTATAGCCGTAGCCACCGAAGATCTGCACGGCTTCGGTGCTGGCCCACACACTGACCTCGCTGGCGTAGTACTTGGCCATGGCACCGGCAGTGGTCACTTTTTGGCCGTTGTTCTTCAGGAAGCTGGCTTGCTGGATCAGTAATTCCGAGGCTTCAATACGGGTGGCCATGTCGGCGAGTTTGAAGGCAATGGCCTGGAAGTTGGCGATGGGCTGACCGAACTGCTCGCGCTCCTTGGCGTATTTCACGCTTGCATCGAAAGCGCCTTTGGCAATGCCCAAGCTAAGCGCGGCGATGCTGATGCGGCCACCGTCCAGGATCTTCATGGCCTGCTGGAAACCTTCGCCAACGTTGCCCAGGATATTGTCCTCGGAAACGCGGCATTCCTCGAAGATCACTTCGGCGGTCTCGCTGGCACGCATACCGAGCTTGTTCTCCTTCTTGCCCGCCTTCATGCCGGGCGTACCGCGTTCGATCACGAAGGTGGTCATGCCTTTGCTGTCCAGCAGCTCGCCGGTACGCACGATGGCCACCACCACATCACTGCTTTTGCCGTGTGTGATCCAGCACTTCGTGCCGTTCAGCACCCACTCCTTCCCTTCCTTTCGGGCCGTGCATTTCATGCGCATGGCATCGCTACCCGTGTTGGGTTCGGTGAGTGCCCATGCACCCAGCCATTCGCCGGTGGCCAGTTTGGTGAGCCACTTCTTCTTCTGGTCGTGGTTGCCGAAGTAGTTGATGTGACCGGTGCAAAGGCTGTTGTGCGCGGCAACACTGAGGCCGATGCTTCCGCAGATGCGGGACACCTCCACGATGGTCTCCACATACTCGTTATAGCCAAGACCGGATCCACCGTATTCCTCTGGAACGAAAACGCCAAGCATACCCGCCGGGCCAAAGTGATCGGTAAAGAGCTCCTTGGGAAAGTGCTGTGCTTCATCCCAGTCCATCACATGCGGGCGCACTTCGCGTTCGCACAGGTCGCGCACGGCTTGTGCGATCATGGTCTGGTTCTCGGTCCGGGTGAATTCCATTTGGTCTAGTATGTGACAAGACGGACCACATCCGCGTCATAGGGCTTCAGACGGTCCATGCCATTGAGGAAGGAAAGTTCGATGAGAAAGCTGAAGGCGCTGACGGTGCCTCCTTGTTGGCGAACGAGTTCAGCCGCAGCGACAGCGGTACCGCCGGTGGCCAGCAGATCATCGTGGACCATGATGTGCATGCCCGGCCGCACGCTGTCCACGTGCATCTCCACCTCGGCGCTGCCGTATTCGAGGTCGTACTTGTAGCTCACGGTCTTCCAAGGAAGCTTACCCTTCTTACGCACGGTGAGGAACGGAATGCCAAGTGCCAAGGCCAGCGGCATGCCGAAGAGGAACCCGCGGCTTTCGATCCCGGCGATGGCATCGATGCGGGTATTGGCGAGCTTCAGCTTGAATGCTTCCACGGCAGCATTGCACAGGGCTGCATCCTCCAACACCGGAGTAATATCACGGAACAGGATCCCAGGTTTCGGAAAATCAGGGACTGCGCGGATGGCGGTCTTCAGCCGGGTCTCAATATCGCTCACTCCACGGTCAGGTAGGGTGCAAGTTTACGGAAGGTCCCCTCATCGATCAAGGCGCATCCACGAATGTCAGCCACGGTCTTGAAGGGGCCGTGCTGTGTGCGGTACGCGATCAGCGGTTTCGCCAATTTCCACCGCAGGTAGGGGTGGGCGGCCAACTCTTCCACAGTGCAGGTATTGATCGGGATCCGCCGCACCATCAGGGTGTCCAGGATCAGAAGCTCCTTCAACTTCAATACGGCGTCCGGCTTGTCCTTCAGCACATAGACCTCGGCGAGTTGATCAAGGGAAACATATCCACCGAGTACCTCGCGGTACTTCACGATACCTCGCGCGAATGCGGGACCGATGCCCGGCAGCGCGACAAGCGCCGTGGTATCGGCGGTATTCACTTCAACTTTTCGCGGAGCATAGGGTTCATAAGGTGTTCGTTCCCGGATCGTTGACGATCGCGGCCCACGCTCGGGATATGGTGGAGACTTATCACGCCTTCCACCGCCACGCGCGACGCTATCCGGCAACAGGATGAAGGGTGCAAGCGCCGCGTACTGCTCAGGCTTGATGGTGTACATGCGGCCAAGGTCCTTCTTCGAACGGAAGCGGCCACCCTTTTCGAGGTAGTGTTCAATGCCGTTGATCTGCCTATCCGTCAAGCCCAAGGCACGCCACTCTTCGCGACCGGTGGTATTGGGATCGAACGGAAAGGGTTTCAAAGCAATGGTGTCCATCTCTCGCGCGGCCTTCTCGGCGAGCCAGGCATCCATCTTTGTTTGCAACGGTGCGAGGTCATGCTTCGGGGGGGTCTTGAACCATTGTGCATAACAGACCCACGAGGCAAGAACCAGCAGAATGGCCATCAGGAAGATCGTTCCAGTGCGCTCTGCGGCGTGCATGGACAGCAGGTCCTTGATCCGTTCCTTGAACCGATGATCCTGCACCCTCTTCGTCATCGCTCAGCGTTCCTCGAAAGGCGGCGGAATAAGACAGCGTTCCCTTATCGCGGTCCGGAAAATTGCACGCCGAAGGACGTTGCGTGAAGATAAGAGGCCATCGTATTCGGCACACATCAATAATGAACGGCTGAAGCCGAGGCGGCTACAAGGCCACTACTTGAGTTGTTCCGCAACCACAGCAAGACCTTCCTCGAACCGATGCGGGGCATAGCCCAATTCGCGACGCGCCTTATCAAGTATGAACCCCGTTCGTGGTGGCCGTCTTGCCGGTTGGCCGAGCGTATCGCTCTTTACGACCGTGATCACGGAAGTATCCAATTGGAAGAATGCGCCGACCCTTTGCACCAGTTCCAGGATGCTCATACCATCCGGCCCACTGAGATTGAAGACCCCTGTGGCACCCCGCCTTGCGATCCGGATACAACCATCGGCGAGGTCCTCGGCCAACGTTGGCATGCGCCATTGGTCATCCACCACCTTGATGGGTTGTCCTTTCTCCAAGGCACTCTTCGCCCAAAGGATGACGTTGCTGCGGCTCAAGCCTTCCGCAACACCGTACACGATGATCGTGCGCGCGATGGCCCATTTGGATAAGCCGCTTTCCATTACGATCCGTTCCGCATCCAACTTGCTCTGCCCATAGATACTGAGCGGTGCAGGTCGGTCCTCTTCCATGTACGGACCGCTCTCCCCATCAAAAATGAAATCCGTGCTGAGGTGTATGAAGTGTGCATTCTGCTTGACCGATGCCTTAACCAGATTATCCGTTGCGGTCACGTTCTGAAGGTGGCAGGCCAAGGGATCCAACTCACAGGCATCCACATTGGTCATGGCCGCCGTATGGATCACCACATCAGGCCGTGTCGCCTCGAAGATGGCCTCGATATCTACCGCGATCGTGATGTCCAAGGACCGGAACCGATCACCAAGAGGGTCAGGCGTGCGGTCCTGGCCGCGCGAAGTAGCGATCAAGCCCACCGTTGGGTCGGTGCGCAAGGCAGCGACAAGTTTCTGACCTAACAGGCCGTTGCTTCCGGTAACCAGGATATTCATGCTCGAACCGTTGCTTCTTTACCTGACGGCCAGCGAAGGTCGTGCTTGCGCGGGAAACAGCGCCAGGCCGGTGTTCAGCGGCTGGGCAGGGCAGATCCCGATCCACTCTCCCTCTAGTTCACCAAGCCTATCGAAAACTCGATTTTGAAGCCCTTATTTGCACCGATCACCATTGGCGACGTTAATTAGAACCGTCAAGCCACCTTTGTGGTTCTTTTCCCACGAACAGCCAACCCTTCTTCCCGTGCGCGCTGTTCCTCGTCTTGACACCCGTTGCCTGCGCACGCGATGAACAAATACACCCCGCATCCGCTCACTTGGGCGGGCATGCTCGTTACGCTCGGTATCGTTTTCGGCGACATCGGCACGAGCCCGTTGTACGTGTTCAAGGCCATCGTGCATGGGCACATGATCGAAGAGCGCCTGATCTATGGCGCCATCAGCTGCATCATCTGGACGCTTACACTACAAACGACCTTCAAATACATCTACCTGACCCTGCAAGCGGACAACCGCGGTGAGGGCGGTGTGTTCTCGTTGTACGCCTTGGTGCGGCGGTACGGCAAGTGGGTCTACATTCCGGCCATTATAGGGGCCACCACCCTACTGGCCGATGGCGTGATACAGCCACCGATCTCGATCAGCAGTGCTATTGAGGGTCTTGGCGGGGTAAAAGCGTTCGATGGGATCATCGAACCCGGCAACAACCTTACCGTGGTGGTGGTGATGGGGATCATCGCCCTGTTGTTCTTCTTCCAGCGTTTCGGCACCAAGGTCGTGGGGTACGCTTTCGGTCCCATCATGATGGTGTGGTTCAGCATGCTGTTCGTTCTTGGCGCCACACAGATCGCCGAGCATCCCGAGGTGCTCAAGTGCTTCAACCCTTGGTATGCCTACGAGCTGCTCGTCATCTATCCGGGTGGTTTCTGGTTGCTGGGTGCCGTATTCCTCTGTACCACGGGTGCCGAGGCCCTTTACAACGACATGGGGCATTGCGGGTTGAAGAACATTCGCTGGACTTGGGGCTTTGTGAAGGTGGCCTTGATCACCAACTACATGGGACAAGGTGCATGGCTGCTCAACGAGGCCGGTATCGAGTTGGGAGATCGCAATCCGTTCTATGAGGTCGTTCCGCAATGGTTCTTGCTGGCGAGCGTCGGCATAGCCACCTGCGCGGCCGTGGTGGCCTGCCAGGCGGTGATCAGCGGGTCTTTCACGCTGATCAACGAAGCCATCACATTGAACTTCTGGCCCCGGGTGCGGGTGAAGTTCCCAACGGAGATCCGAGGGCAGATCTACATCCCCAGCGTGAACTGGATGTTATTCCTAGGCTGCCTCGGCGTGATGCTCTACTTCAGAAAGAGCAGCGCAATGGAAGCGGTCTACGGCTTCTTCATCGTGGTGGCCATGCTGATGACCACGACCTTGATGTACGGCTACCTGCGCTATGTCAAGAAATGGAAGCTGGCCTTGGTGTTCATGACCATGTTCGTGTTTTTCAGCCTGGAGATCGCCAACTTCATCGCCAACGCGGTGAAGATCCTCAACCAGCCGTTCCTGCTCGTGTTCGTGTTCGCGTTGCTGGCCGTCATGTTCATCTGGTACAAGGCCCGCAAGGTCACCAACCGCTTCCTGGAATTCGTGCAGTTGACCAAGTACGCCCAAGCCTTGCGCGATCTGAGCGACGATAAGGAGATCCCCAAGTATGCCACGCACTTGGTGTACCTCACCAAAGCGGATCGCGCCACGAACGTGGAGAAGCAGGTGATCGACAGCATCCTCGCCAAGAAGGTGAAACGCGCGGACATCTACTGGTTCGTGCATGTGAACTACACGGACGAGCCTTACACGATGGAGTACCGCGTCACCGAGCTGATCGATGACAAGGTGATCCGCGTTGATTTCGATCTGGGCTTCCGTGTCCAAGCGCGCATCAACATGCTCTTCAAGCGCGTACTGGAAGAGATGGAGCAGGAGCACGAGCTCGAGTTCCGCAGCAAATACGAGAGTATCAAGAAGGGTGACTTCCACACGGACATCTGTTACATCCTCACCGAGCGTATCCTGAGCGTGGAGAACGAATTCAAGCTGCGCGATGACCTGATCCTGGATGCCTATTTCGCTCTGAAGCACCTCGCCCTCAGCGATCGCGAAGCGTTCGGCTTGGACCCCAACCTGACGGTGGTGGAACAGGTGCCGTTGGTGATCCAGCAGAATAACGACCTGCCGTTGAAGCGGTGCAGGGCCAACATCGTTCTGCCTCCACCGGAAGGCGAACAGTAGAAAGACCGATCCTTATCAGCCGTGCTTAGGCGCGGCCCCGGGCTTGGGCGCAGGCTTTTCCTTCGGACCGCGCAAATGGATGATCAATCCATCCAAGAAGTTGCGCAGGATCTGGTCACCAGCGGGCCTGTAGTTGGGGTGGTCCTCATTGCGGAACAGTGCGTTCAATTCGCTTTCGGAGACCTTGAAATTCACCAACTCGAGGATCTTGACGATGTCGGTATCCTTCAACTTCAGCGCGACACGCAGCTTCTTGAAAATATCGTTGTTGGTCATGCGCTACGAAGATGAGGACCCTTTACGAAGTTCTGTAGCGCAAGTCCCTCCTCTGTCGTTTACCATTCAGACCTTTTCCGGACAATAGCGCTGTCGCGCCTGCACCACCACTTCGCAGGACAATCAGGAACAATACAACCAAAGCCCTCGGTTCGACCACTGCGTATTGGAGGATCGCCATACACAACCCTCACCACCTCATCCTTCCTTCCGCAAACCTGACAGTTGGGCTTCAGTATCGCCTTACTGGCCGCGCAACGAACCGATCGCTCCGGGGTAACCAGCACTTGGCCAAACCCAACGGACGAGCACAATAGAACTAGAAAAAAGAACGCCGAACGCGACTTATGGGACTTCGGCGAAGGCATGTTTGGAGATCACATCTCCCATACCGTACTACGCTTCCCGAATGGCCGCTTGATCCGCTCCTTGTGCTGCAGCACAAAGGCCATGACCAAATAGACTACCAGGTTGACCCCGGCAGTAATGAAACTGAGATAGATGAACGACAGCCGCACCTGCTCGGTCTTGATGTTGAGCTTCTGTGCCCACCATTCGCATACGCCGAAAGCCTGGCGTTCGAAGAAGGTCTTGATGCGATCGATCATAGTGTGCTTTCAGCTACTCTGGTACCGCTTGCCCCTTTGAGGAGTTCCGCTCCAATGACGCAAGATAAGCAGCGACGTTGCCCGCAGTAGGAATTCCGCAGTTCCAGCAAGGCTTGACCGCGTGCAGCGCTATCGGATCGAAGGCCCAGTTCAGCCCATCCGTCGAGCAGGGTATTGGATTCTGAAGGGAGTTGTTCAAGCAGTCCCATGGCGCGATCGGCGAGGGACGGACGGCCTTGCAAGCGCCCCAAAGCGAACAACGCAGGTACCACGGCATTGATGATCAAGTGGTCGGCCCCGGTACGGCCCAAGCGCTTGGGCTTCGCTGCACTGGCACGATCGAACTGGTAGTGGGTGATCCAATAATCGCTGGCGGTAAGATCCAGCAACTCGTGAAGTTCACGCACATCATCGACCGCCAACAGATCCGCGAATGTGCCGTTGCAGCGCATCAGCAGTTGCGCCAATTGGGCTATGCGCACCGTAGGAAAGTTCACGGGCCGCATGCGTCCGAATTTCCAAGCTGCGACAGGTGCAGGGCGCAGATCATGCAGTTTGGAAAGGGCAGCATGTTCCTGCTGCAATTGTCGAGGATAGTCATCCACCAGATCTACTTGCAGCAGGCCGGCTTGGCCAAAAAGAAGTGCTTCCGTGCGAAGGAGGTCGTCCCTGTATTTCTGGATCATCCGCAACGGCAAGGCATGCGCAAGCATCCCAAAGGGTTCCGCATTCACTTTCAACCCAAATGCACGGGCCAGCAGATGGTAGGTCGTTCCTTCCGCATCACCGTTCAGCTGGCGATAAACTTCTTCAACCGCTATGGTCTTGCGCTCCAAGCGCTCCACGAGGACGCGCTCCAACCACGGCCCGATGCGGCCCGGATCCACACGCGAAAGCTGATCCGCACACGGCACGAAGCCTTGCCCCTGCATGAGCCGAAGATGCATCTCGATGCTATCCATGGAAACACGGGAAAGCAGCTCAACCGTTGGCAGTGTATTCCCGCGAACGGTCCGAACCTCGCAGTCATGCTGGAATACCACATGCAACGCCACGTTCTCGTAGGCCGGATCGAACTGGTGACCGTGTGCGTTCCATTCGCTGCTGCGTAGATGCACCTCCACCGTACCGGCCCATAGCTGGCCATCGATCCTGATCTGGGCATCGACTAGGTCAGGCCCGCTGTTGTTCTGGATGCGCCCGGGCCTCAGCACTTCCACGGAACGGCCATCCGTGGTTTGCAGTCCGTTCGGTGCGAACAGTCGCTGTTCCCAAATGAATTGGAGCAGATCCTCGCCGTAAGGAAAGCCTGGATCTAGTAGCAGATGTGATCCGCTAGAACCATTCGGGACGATCCTTAGGTTCGACGCACAAATGGACCTCTGTCTGGCAGTAGAGTGTTCGCGGATCGGATAAGCCATCTTACGGCTACTGACAATTTATTCGTCACCAGCCGGACGCATAATATAGCAATCTGTTTCGAAGAGTGGAATTCCCGCGATCAGCGCATGCCTTGCTTTCGCAGTGCAATTTCCATGGCCTGTTGCAGGGCCATGGCCGCGCGCCGCGCCGCTGGGATCGCCTCCTCCCCTTTGCCCGCGTATAGAACGCCACGACTACTATTGATCAACAACCCGCCATCGTTGGTCATGCCTGCTTGAAGCACGGCGTCCAGATCACCGCCTTGTGCGCCCACGCCGGGTACGAGGAAGAAATGGTCGGGCGCTATCGCTCGCACCTCGGCCAATATTTCGGGACGGGTGGCCCCTACCACGAACATCAACTCCTCTTTCGTTCCCCAGGAGGCAGTGCGCTTGATCACGGTCTCATATAGGCGCGCGCCTGTTTCGGTGCGTTGGAACTGGATATCCTCCGCACCGGGATTGCTTGTTACGCCTAGTACAATGGCCCATTTCCCAATTCGACCGAGGAACGGCGTAATACTATCCTTCCCCATATAGGGCGAGAGTGTGACGGCATCCACATCGAGCCGATCGAAGAACGCTTCCGCATACTTGCGGGCGGTGTTACCGATGTCGCCGCGCTTGGCATCCGCAATAATGAAACAATCGCCTTTGCTGCGGATGTATCCGATGGTGGCCTCCAGGTCCACCCAACCTTGATCGCCTAGCGCTTCATAGAAAGCGAGGTTCAGTTTGTAGGCGACGGCCAGATCATGCGTGACCTCTACGATCGCTTCGTTGTAAGCGCGTACCGGGTGGCTTTCGTTCTGGAAATGCTCTGGGACCAGATGTTCTTCTGTATCCAAGCCCACGCAAAGCAGGCTCTTTTTGCGACGGATGATCGCGGTGAGTTCTGATCGGGTCACGGCGCGAAGTTCGGTCGATCGGTAGATCAAATCCCTGCTTCGGCCTTCAACTTCTCGGTCCGTTCAGCCAACTGCAGGGCATCGATGATCTGTTGCAGATCGCCGTTCATGACCTGGGGCAGGTTGTGGACGCTGAATTCGATGCGGTGATCAGTGACACGGCTCTGGGCGTAGTTGTACGTGCGGATCTTGGCGCTGCGATCGCCGCTGCTCACCTGACTTTTGCGTTGGGCGGCGACGGCGGCTTCCTGCTCACGCACCTTATCCTCGTAAAGCTTTGAGCGGAGCATGGTCATAGCTTTCATGCGGTTCCCCAACTGGCTGCGCTCAGTTTGGCACATCACCACCAAACCGGTGGGTATGTGTGTGAGGCGCACCTTCGTTTCCACCTTGTTCACGTTCTGGCCACCGGCGCCACCACTGCGGGCGGTCTCCATCTTCACGTCGCTGTCCTTCAGCTCCACATCGGTTTCTTCCGCTTCCGGAAGTACGTTGACAGTAGCTGCACTGGTATGGATCCGGCCACTGGCTTCGGTATCGGGAACACGCTGCACGCGGTGTACGCCGGCCTCGAACTTCAACACGCCATAAGCGCCGTTACCGATCACATTGAAGATCACTTCCTTGTATCCACCGGCCGAGCCTTCGCTCATATCCGCCACTTCGATCTTCCAACCGAGTCCTTCGCAATAGCGGCTGTACATGCGGAACAGATCACCGGCAAAAAGACCTGCCTCATCTCCGCCGGTCCCAGCGCGTACTTCGACGGTGCAGTTGCGGGCATCGTTCGGGTCCTTGGGAACGAGCATCATCCGCACCTCCTCCTCCATCGCCTCGATGGAGGCGCGCATCTCATCCCGTTCCGTGCGGGCCATGTCCAGCATGTCCGGGTCCTTCTCCGTACGCAGCATGGTCTCGGCACCGGCGAGGTCGTCGTGCATGCGTTTGAAGCGCTCGAACGCTTGATCGATCGGCTCGAGGTCGCGATAACTCCGGTTCAGTTCAACGAAACGCTTCTGGTCGGCGATAATGCTTGGATCGGCGAGTTGCTTGCCGATCTCTTCCCGTCGGTCGTGGAGGGCGGATAGTTTGGAGAGGAGGTCGCTCATGGGAGGAAATACGTCCGCAGATTGCGCAGATTTCGCAGATGAATGCCTTACGGGCGATGGATGCGATCAGTGATAGGTGAAGGTGCCGTGCGGGCTGGCGAGGACGACCTCCTTCGTGGGAGCTGCTTCTACGCGGCCGATGATCTTGGCTTCGATGCCAAAGGACCTTGAGATCGTGATGATCTCCGAAGCGCGTGCCTGCGGGACGTAGAACTCGAGGCGGTGGCCCATGTTGAAGACCTTGTACATCTCTTGCCAATCCGTTCCGCTCATGCCTTGGATCGCGGCGAACAATGGGGGTATTGGAAGCAGATCATCCTTTATGATGCGCAGACCCTCTACGAAATGAAGGACCTTGGTCTGGGCACCGCCGCTGCAATGGACCATACCATGGATCTCGTGGCGCATGGCCTTCAGCACCTGCTGGACAACGGGGCCATAGGTGCGTGTAGCTGAAAGCACGGCTTTGCCGAAATCGAGCGGTGTGCCTTCCAACGGATCGGTCAACTGGGCTTGGCCGCTGTAGACAAGCTCTTCGGGCGTTCCCGGATCGAAGGTTTCGGGGAAGCGCGTTGCAAGTTCCTTCCCGAACACATCGTGCCGCGCGCTGGTGAGGCCGTTGCTGCCCATGCCCGCGTTGTACCCGTTCTCATACGTGGCTTGGCCGTAGCTGGCGAGGCCGACGATCACATCCCCTGCTTGGATCCTGGCGTTGTCGATGACCTCGGTCCGCTTCATGCGGCAAACCACGGTGCTGTCAACGATCACCGTGCGCACCAGATCCCCCACATCGGCGGTTTCCCCGCCGGTGCTGCGGATGCCAATGCCCAGATCGCGCATCCGCTGTAGGAAGTCCTCGGTGCCTTCGATGATCGCGCTGATCACCTCGCCCGGGATCAAGCGCTTGTTTCGACCGATGGTGCTGCTCAGTAGAATTCCATCCGTAGCCCCCACGCAGAGCAGATCATCGAGATTCATCACCACCGCATCCTGCGCAATGCCGTGCCACACGCCAAGATCGCCGGTCTGTTTCCAGTAGGCGTAAGCCAAGGAGGACTTGGTACCCGCGCCATCGGCGTGCATCACCAAGCAGTGGTCGGCACTGCCGGTCAGGTCATCCGCAACGACCTTGCAAAAGGCCTTGGGGAAAAGTCCCTTGTCCAAATGGGCAATAGCCTTGTGTACATCCTCTTTGCTGGAGGAGACTCCGCGTTGCTCGTAGCGACCGGTGGGCATGGGTTGAAATGAAGAAGAGCATCCCGACAGGTCGGGATGCTCTTCTTCTCAAGGTGTGAGCTAATTGGCTTTCGGGACGTAATCGTAGTTGAGCACCTTGAAGTCGGTACGGCGGTTCACTTGGTGGGCTGCCTCCTTCTCTTCGTGGGTCTGCATTTTCTTGATGGCCTCATCCGTAACGCGCGGCTCCTCAGGACCGCGTCCTACGGGCACCATACGGGCTGGGTCAATGCCCTTCGTCACCAAGTAATTCACGCAACTCTGGGCACGTTTCTGCGACAACTCCATGTTACCGCCTTTGTACTTGCGGGTCGGGCGTGAATCGGTGTGCGAGCGCAATTCCACCACCATGGTCGGGTTGTCAACGAGCGTACGGTAGGCCAGTTCCAGTGAATCCATGCTGGCAGGCAGCAACGCGAATTGATCCACTTCGTATAGTACCGTGGGAAGGTCCACTACGCCGCCGACCTCGGCTGGTTGCAAGAAGTACTCCTTCACGAACGTGGTACTTTCAGTGAGGCCCACCGTAGTGGCCTGGTCCTTCACAACGAGGTAACCTTCTTTCTCTGCAACGATCGCATACGTGGTGTTCTCCTTGATGTACCGGTCCTTGCCGTTCTCCACAAAGCTGAACCCGCCGTTATCATCCGTGATCGCGCTGAAGTTGCTTCCGTTCGTACCCACCACGCTGATCTTGGTACCGGGAAGCGGTTTGCCCGTAGACTTGTCGTAAGCTGTTCCCTGAAGACCGAAGATCATGTCCGGCAAGAAGAACCGCCAGATGTCGTCCTGGCCTTTTCCACCTGCACGGTTGCTCGTGAAGAACCCGCGTTCTTCATCCCCTTCGAAAGCGATCCCGAAATCATCCGAAGAACTGTTGATGGGGGAGCGCATGTTGTCCACGGCGCTCCATGTGTTCACGCCGGACTTTTCTGCACGATAGATGTCCATTCCGCCCATACCTGGGCGGCCCGTCGAGGAGAAGTAGAGGCTGCCATCATTCCTGACGAAAGGGAACATGTCGTCCTTCGCGGTATTGATGTCCGCACCCAAGTTGGTCGCGGCACCCGTGGGCACGCCATCCTTGTCCAATTTCACGATGTACAGGTCCTTGCCGCCCTTGTGGCCTGGACCTTTCATATCACTCGCAAAGATCAAGGCATCCTCTTCCTTGGTGAGGGCCGGGTGCCCTATCGTGATGGTATCGTTCTTCTCCGGACGCAGCGCCAGGATCACCGGCTCGCTGTAGTTGTTCCCGACCTTCTTGCTCATCCAGATATCGCAGCCATAGACCTTCTTCTTTTCCATGGGGCACCGCGTGAAGTACATCACGGAGCGCTTGGCGTTGAAGATGGGAGCACCTTCGTTACCCTCCGTATTGATCGTGATCGGCAATTTCACCGGTTCGCTCCACTTGCCCAAACGGTCGCGGCTGCTGGTGAAGAGATCGCTGAAGCTCTCTCCGATGATCTGGTCGGTTTCGGCACCCGTAGCACCTGGGCGGGTACTCGTGTACACCACCATTTCATTCTTCTTGTCCGCGAATGCCGGCGTGAAATCGTATTGCGGTGTGTTCAGGAGGACTTCCGGATCGACACTGTAGCGCGTCGGGGTATCTTTCCACTCCTGCGCCTGCTGGCATTCAGCGATACTTGCATCGGCACGCGCATCGCCGGCCTTCTTTTCCTTGAACCGGTTGTAGGAAGCGATCGCCTCGGCATACTTGCCCTCCTGCTTCAGCATATCGCCGATGTACAGGTAGGTGATGGGATCAGTGTACTGGGCCTTGTTCGCCTTTTCGTACCAAACACCCGCCTGCTGCGGATCCCCGATGGCGCGGTAGGCCTCACCCACCTTGAAGATCAGCTCAGCCTTGGTGCTGGCCTTCTTCTCCACGGTGTAAGCCTTCTTGTAAAGCTCTATGGCGTTGAAGTAGAACCCCTTCTTGAATGCATCATCCGCCTCTTCGGCCAACTTGCCCTGGGCCGCTGCAGTGGTTGCAAAAACGAGGAGAGCGAACAGGTTGGCCAGGATCTTCCTTGTGGTCATCTGGTACAATTGGAGGGTGGGTCCGTTTTCTGGTTCCGGGCGAAGATAAGCAGATCCCTCAATGACGATCGGGAACATCCTGCTGCGATGGCTCGAACGTTGGAACCCCTTCGATCAACGGGTGAAAAGAAGTTCGCGCATCTTGGGAAGGGGCCAAAGCTCGTCATCGACCAGGAGTTCCAGTTTGTCCACGTGGTAGCGGATCCGGTCCAAGTAGGGCTTCACCTTATCGCAGTAAGCGATGGCGCGGCCGCGGATATCCTCCATGGCGTTGGCCTTTTTGCGCTCTTCGATCATTTCGTCCACGAGCACCTTGATCCCACCGATGTGTTCGCTCATCTCCTCGATCAGCTTCAATTGGGTAGCTCCTGCTTTCTTGGCCAGATCGGCGGAGAACACATCCCGCAACCCACGTACATTCTCCAACAACCGGTTCTGGTACGTGATGGCAGTGGGAATGATGTGGTTCTGTGCCAGGTCCCCGACCACCCTGCTCTCGATCTGCACCTTCAAGGTATAGCTGTGCAGTTCGATCTCGTGCCGGGCATCCAACTCCACCCCGCTGAGCACTTCCATGCTGGCGAAAAGTGCCTTGGTCTCCTTCCGGGACCATACATCCAAAGCTCTTGGAGTGTCGTTGATATTGGTCAAACCACGCTTGGCGGCCTCCTTCACCCATTCGTCCCCATAGCCGTTCCCTTCGAAACGGATCTGCTTGCTCTCCGCGATCATGTCGCGCAGCACCCGCAGAATAGCCTCGTCCTTCTTGGTACCCTTATCGATCAAAGCATCCACTTCCTTCTTGAACACCTTGAGCTGGCTGGCCACAATGGTGTTGAGGACGGTCATTGGGCCAGCGCAGTTTGCACTACTGCCGACCGCACGGAATTCGAACTTGTTGCCCGTGAAAGCGAACGGACTGGTGCGGTTCCGGTCGGTATTGTCCAGCATTACGCTCGGGATCCGGCCGATATCCAGTTTCAATTCCGTCTTCCGGTCCGGCGTCATGGCGCCTTTGATGTTCTTCTCAAGACCGTCGAGCAATTTGCTCAGATGCTCGCCGATGAATACGGAAATGATGGCCGGAGGCGCTTCGTTGGCACCCAACCGGTGATCATTGCCCGCGCTGGCGATGCTGGCACGCAGCACATCGGCATTGCTGTGGATGGCCTTGATCGTATTGACGAAGAAGGTGAGGAACTGCAGGTTCTCCTTCGGTGTCTTGGCCGGGCGCAAAAGGTTGCGACCGGTATTGGTGGCCAGGCTCCAGTTGTTGTGCTTGCCACTGCCATTGACACCGGCGTAGGGCTTTTCATGCAAGAGGACACGGAAGTCGTGCTTCTGGGCGGTCTTCTCCATGATGTCCATGAGCAGGACGTTATGGTCCACCGCCAGATTGAGCTCCTCGAAGACCGGGGCGCACTCGAACTGGTTCGGCGCTACTTCGTTGTGGCGGGTCTTCACCGGGATACCGAGCATGAGCGCCTCGTTCTCGAAGTCGCGCATGAACGCCCTTACACGGTCCGGGATACTGCCGAAATAGTGGTCCTCCAATTGCTGCCCTTTTGCTGGGGTATGCCCGAACAGGGCCCGGCCGCTCATCATGATGTCCGGACGGGCGAAGTAGAGGGCCTTGTCAATGAGGAAGTACTCCTGCTCCCAGCCCAGGGTGGCGATCACCTTGGTAACATCCTTGTCGAAATACTGGCAAACAGCGGTCGCGGCATCATCAACCGCGCGAATGGCGCGGAGCAAGGGCATTTTGTAGTCCAACGCCTCGCCGGTGTAGCTGATGAAGATCGTCGGGATGCACAGGGTACGGCCGATCACGAACGCGGGGCTGCTCGGGTCCCACGCGGTGTATCCCCGGGCCTCGAAGGTGTTGCGGATACCGCCGTTGGGGAAGCTGCTGGCGTCGGGCTCCTGCTGCACCAGCAGGCTCCCATCAAAACGCTCGATGCTCCGACCACCACCAATGGGTTCGAAAAAGGCATCGTGCTTCTCCGCACTCAACCCGGTAAGCGGCTGGAACCAGTGGGTATAATGGGTGGCGCCCTTGGTGGCCGACCACTCCTTCATTCCGCTGGCGACTTGATCCGCCAATTTCCGATCGATCCGCTGGCCTTGATGGATCGCCTGGCGAACAGCAAAGTAGGCATCCTCGGTGAGGAACATGCGCATGGCATCCTCATTGAACACGTTGGCACCGAAGAACTCCGACACCTTGGTCCCAGGTGGTTCGGTGAACTTGGGGACACGACCAAGCACTTCTTCAAGAGCCTTGTGGCGAATTCGGGGGGTGTTCATCAGAAATTGGATATTTCGGCGACGAAGGTATAGGTCCAAAAGGGGGTGCTGATCAATAATGTTGCAATTTTCCATCAACACCCCTCCTCAATACCACCGTATATCCGGAAGAACGGTATTCTAGCAGGTTTGGGCATGCAGTATTCATCCCCATTCCGAATGGAATGAACATGTAAGTGGTCGATCACAGATACGTCTTACGAGCCGGGTGGCTCAGCGGACGGAGGATCCTTCGGCTTCTCGGCGGCTGCGGCCGCATCCTCTGCCAACGCTTTCTGAAAGGCTTGTCGTTGGGCACTCACCGTACGCTGGACATCGTTGGCCCCTTTTTGGATCTCGCGCTGCACCTCATTGCTGGCATCGCGCACCTGACGCATGGTACGGCCCATCGTGCGGGCCAGATCCGGTATCCCCTTGGACCCGAAGAACAGCAGGGCGAAAAGCATGACGACCAGGAACTCCCCACCGCTGATATCGAAAATGAGAGGGATCTTCATGCAGGGTCCAAAAGTAGGAAGTCCCGCCGGTGGGGCGGGACTTCCTGAGAAGGATCAAATTGGCTCAAGCAACTGCTGCGGCCTTCGCAGTAACGGTCTCTTTCTTCCGGAGTAGCAGGTCCACAGCGGATGCGGAAGCCACGAAGATGGATGAATAGGTACCGACCACGGTTCCTACGAAGAGACCGAACACGAAGCCTTTGATGGACAAGCCACCAAAGAAGAAGATAATGAGCAGCACCAACATGGTGCAGATACCTGTGTTCAACGTCCGGCTCAAGGTGCTGTTGATGGCCTTGTTGAACAAGGAGACCACTGGTTCGCGCTTGTGCTCCCGTGTGAATTCACGGATACGGTCGAAGACCACCACGGTATCGTTGATGGAGTAACCCACCACAGTAAGGACCACAGCGATAAAGGCTTCATCGATCTCCATGGAGAAGCCGACGAAACCCCACAGCAATGAGTAGATCCCCAAGAGCACGAGCACGTCGTGGACCAAGGAGAGGATCGCACCGATACCATACTGCCAATTGTTGAAGCGGATACCGATGTAAATGAACATGAAGATCAGGGCCAGAGCGACCGAGGTCAACGCTTTGATCTTGATGTCGTCGCTGATCGTGGGGTCCACCTTGCGGGAATCGTCAGTGAAGGTGAACGCCCCTACTTGGGCCAAACCCTCGCCGATCCTTGCTTGCACGATCGAATCCGCCGCCAAACCGGGCTCTTCGATCATGTAGTTCGTGGTGATCTTCAAGCGACGATCACCACCATACGTCTTCACGGCCATGGTGTACTGACGACCCTCTTCGTTCTTCACAATGGGTTCAAGCGTAGCACGCACCTGCTCCATGTCCACGGGCTGTGCATATTCGACCACGAACGTGCGACCTCCGGTGAAGTCAACACCCCAGTTGAACCCGCGGGTGAACATGGATACCAAGCCAATAGCGATGATAGCACCGGAGATGCCGTAGAACAGCTTCCGCTTACCCATGAAGTCATAGTTCGCACCATCGAACAAGTTCTTGTTCCATGAACGCCAGAAGGTGATCGTCTTCCCCTTTTCCAAACGCCACATCATCACGAGGCGGGAAATGAAGATGGCCGTGAACAACGAGGTAAGGATACCAAGGCCCAAGGTGGTCGCGAACCCACGGATGGGACCGGAACCGAAGAAATAAAGGATCACCGCCGTAGCGAAGGTGGTCACGTTGGAATCGATGATCGCGGAAAGCGCACCCTGGTTACTGAAGGCCGTTTCCAAAGCGCTCTTGAGCATACGCCCTTGTTTGAGTTCGTCCCTTACACGCTCGTTGATCAGCACGTTCGCATCCACCGCCATACCGATGGTCAACACGATACCGGCGATACCGGCAAGTGTCAGCGTAGCCTGCATGGAAGCCATAGTGCCGATAAGGAAGAACACGTTCGCCAAGAGGGCGATGTCCGCGATCCAACCGGCCCGAGCGTAGTAAAGGCCCATCACCAGAAGCACACCGATCAACGCGATGCCGAAGGAAAGGAGACCACTTTTGATGTTGTCCTCGCCCAAGGTCGGACCAACGACGGTCTCGTCAATAATGCGGGCTGGAGCTGGAAGTGCCCCGGCTTTCAGGATATTGGACAGGTCATCCGCCTCCTGGATCTGCTTGTTCAGGTCGCCAGTGCCCAAGCTGATGCTGGAACGGCCACCGGCGATCTCGGACTGGACGATCGGCGCACTGTAAACAACGTTGTCAAGGACGATGGCAACAGCCTTGCCCACATTGTCACCGGTCATCACCTTCCAGGTCTGCGCCCCCTCGGCGTCCATTTGCATGATCACCTCCACATCCCCTTTCAAGTCATAATCCTGATAGGCGTTGATGATGCTCCGGCCATCCAACTTCGGCTCGCCGCCACGGGGAACTTTAAGTGCGTAGAGCGACAAGAACTGGGCGCTTCCACCAGTGGATAGCTCGAACGACTCCGGCTTGGCCTGCCAGACCAATTTCACATCGGCTGGCATTGCCGACTTCATCGTTGCGGACTGAAGGAAGGCATTCACTTGGGCGGTATCCGCCACACGAGCGCTTCCGACGATAGCGCCTTTCGCTTGGTTCGAAGGCTGGAACACCGCGAACAGGGGATTCTTCCGACGCGCTGCTTCCTTTTCCTCCTCGGTCATGTCCTCGAACGCCTTGGTGGTATCCGCCGCTGAAGCCGTATCGGTCTTGCTGCTATCCACGGCTGCAAGGGCCGTATCCACGCCATTCGCAATGACCCGCAGGGCCATACGACGGTTCTGTGCCCGCCCTTCCTCGGAATCATTGGGTGCAACGGGGTGCTGTGATCCGTAGCCTTCGGCTTCCAAACGGTCGCTCGCCACGCCTTTGGCGACAAGTGCCGCGACAATGGCCTCTGCACGCCGTTGAGAAAGTTCTTTGTTGGCTTCCTCCTTACCGGTGTTATCCGTGTAGCCACCGATCTTCAGGCGCACGTCCGGGTAGGCCTTGAGGATCTCCACCAAGTTCGTCAACTGGGCCTCGGAATTCTCTGCTTCGACCTCTGCACTGCCTGTGGCGAAGGTTACCCGGTCGAAATTGAACCACGTGGTCTTGTCCACCGGTTTGCCGGCATCCAGGAACCCGATCAAGCCACTTTCCACACCCGTACCTGCCCCATTGACCTGAAAGCCGCCCTCCAAGATCCTTGTGAAATCGGCTCCTTTGGCAGTATCAACTGCCTCCGTAGCATCCGATGCATTCAGGGCACCGAGACGGTCATTGGCCTCCTTCAGCGCGGGGAAAACAACCTCATTGTCCGCCGTTTCCCAGAACTCCAGATTGGCTGTGCTTTGCAGCACTTTCCTCACGCGTTCCTTGTCCTTTACGCCGGGCAATTCGATGTTGATGCGGCCGCTGAACGGCTGCTTCTGTATGCTGGGCTGCGCCACACCGAACTTGTCGATACGGTTGCGCATGATCCGCTCGGTGTTGTTCAACGCCGTCTCGGCCTCACGGCTCAGGGCTGCGAGATAGTCCGCGTCTGCACCCTCCCGGTTGAACATGTCCTTGCGCTCGGGGCTGTAGAAGATGGCGGAAAGCGGTCCATGGCCCGGAACTTTGGCATATTCTTCACCGAAGAGCGTGATGAAATCCGCAGGGCTGCTCTTCTGACGCTCGCGCGCATTGGCGATCGCTGTGACGAAGGCGGGATCCGTGCTATTCTCGCTGAGGTTGACTACCAGCTCCGGGATGCTCACCTCCAGGGTAACGGCCATTCCGCCCTTGAGATCGAGACCTAGGTTGATCTCTTTTTCCTTGCACTCGCGGTAGGAATAACCCAACACGGGGTAGACCTTCTCTTCGCTATGCGCAGCGAGGTAGCGGTTCTCGTACTGTAGGACCAAAGATGCCGTATCCTTCACGGTTGTCCCCGTGGCGGTGACAGCCGAATCGGCCAACCGCACACCTTCGGCGTGGGCCTTCTTCTCCAGTCCGGAGGTGAAGATGGAGAATGACATCTGATACGCACACGCGAGCGCCAACAAGATGGTGAAGATCCAAAGCGCGCCTCTGTTCTGCATTACGGTCGTTTTTCTAAAAGAGGCGGCAAATATAGCGTTGTTGCCCATCGGCGAAAGGGATGGGCCAGGAATGGGCGAATACCCTTGGACTGACCCCTTGGGCTGCTCCTATTGAACACTACAGGTGTGCACGAAAGGTATCAACATCGGTTCCGCGGGTCCGAGGTCCTTCATCACCTTTGCCGATAACCGACCCATGCGACACCACAAAGCCCACCTGCTGATCTCCACGCTCCTGTTGTCCTCACCTTCTTGGGCACAGGTGGACCTTCAATTCGAAGGAGGCGTTCCGGTCGAACGTAATGGAGTGCCGCTGGACCTCGCTTGGGGAGGCGGGGTCAACTTCACGCAAGTAGGCCAGTTGGACCTCAACTTAGATGGTCGCAAGGACCTGCTGCTGTTCGACCGTATCGGGAACAAGGTGACCACTCTGCTGAACAACGATGGCGGGACCGGGGCCTATTCACTGAGCCGGGATTATGATGGGGTCTGGCCCTTTTCGCAATTGCATGACTGGGTCTTGTTGCGCGACTACAACTGCGACGGTGCCGAGGACATCTTCTCTTATTCATCCGCCGGTTTCTCGGTCTACCGGAACACCTCCGCTGCCGGCGTACTATCCTTCGAACAACTGAAGTTCCGCACTGAGTGTGAGTATGTCTTTTCGGACGGGTCGTCCTTGATCACCAACCTTTTCGTTTCGGCCGATGACCTCCCGGGAATCGCTGATGTTGATGGGGATGGTGATCTGGATGTCCTCACATTCAGCCAGCTGGGGTCCTATGTGCAGTACTACAAGAACCTGAGCTTGGAGAACCATGGCACATGCGATAGTCTGGACTTCGTGCTGCGCAGTGGTTGCTGGGGACGGTTCTCGGAGAATGCATCCACCAATGACGTGGCACTCAACGCCCCCTGCCCGTTCACGGTACCGAACCCGGAATTAGGGGGGCCTCCGATCACGACCTATTTGGATGAACAAACCGGGCGGGCCAAGGCCCATGCGGGGAGCGCGGTAACACCGATCGACCTCGATGGTGACGCGGTCATGGACCTTCTCCTCGGGGACATATCCTTCCCGAACATTGTTGCGCTGTCGAACGGGGGCACGGTGGATGCATCGCTCATTACCTCAACGGACAATGCGTTCCCCAGCTATAATGAACCGGTGAACGTGCCGGTTTTCCCCGGATCGTTCTACGTTGACGTGAACAATGACGGCAAACGGGACCTGCTGGTGAGCCCGAACGCGCGATCGCTTTCGCAGAACTACAAGAGCCTTTGGTACTACAACAACATCGGGACCGATGCCGCACCGGTCTTCGAATTCCAGCAAGAGGACCTATTCCAAAGCCGGATGATCGATCTTGGCGAAGGGGCCTATCCCGTGCCCTTCGATCACAACGGTGATGGACTGATGGACCTGATCGTTGCGAACGACGGCTATTATCATCCGAGCGGTGACTACATCGGTAAACTCGCGTTGCTCGAGAACATCGGCACGACCACCAGCCCGGCCTTCAGCGTCATCACGGATGATTACGCGAACCTGAGCACCAGCGGTATCGGCATCTCCATGTATCCAGCCTTTGGCGACGTAGACGGCGATGGGGACCTGGACATGTATATCGGCGACCTGCAAGGCAAGCTCCATTACTTCCAGAATACGCCAGTGGGCTCGGTGGCACAATTCACGCTATCACAAGCGAACGTGACCAATTCGGCGGGGGAAGTGATCGACCTCGGACGACAAATGACGCCGCAGTTCGTGGATGTGGACCAGGATGCACTTGTAGACTTGATCGTGGGTGAACAGAACGGCAACTTGAACTATCTGCGCAATACCGGTACTGCGAGCGCGGCAAGTTGGACGCTGATAACGGATTCTCTCGGACATGTGCGAACGAACACCTCGGCAACCTTGGGCTTTTCCGTGCCTTTCCTCTACGAGAACGATGAAGGCGTGCGGGAGCTTCTCGTGGGTTCTGAGTCGGGCTGGTTGTGGCACTACACGAACATCGAAGGCAATATCGCCGGTGTCTGGACCTTGGAGGATTCAACCTTCCTGGACATCAACGATGGATACCGCACGGGCCTTACCGTATTCGACTTCACGGGTGACAATGAACTTGATCTGGTGATCGGGAATTTCCGGGGCGGCCTATCCTTTTGGAGCAGTGATCAATCCGCTGGGATCAGGACACCCAGTGCATCGTATCCTACCGTATCCGTGCGGCCGAACCCAACCACCGGTAGGTTGGAGGTGGAGGCTCCGGAAGCGATGCGTCCTGGATCGGCTTGGGTGATACGGAATTCCATCGGACAAGAAGTGCTCCGCGAAAAGGCCTTCGGACCCAGAACGGTCCTTGATCTTGGCCACCTGCCAAAAGGCGTTTACATCCTTCGCGGCGAGGGAGCGACCACAACGGCACCGGTCCGTGTGATCGTGAGCGGAACCGGGCGATGATCCCGACACATGCTCCTGAACGAAGAACGGCGTCCCTCGGGACGCCGTTCTTCGTTGATAATACCTCTGTCAGGCGGTCACGTTCATCTTGTCCATAACGTCCATCACCTCTTTCACGGCCTTAGCGCTGGCATCACAAAGCGCCTGCTCCTCCTTGTTGAGCTTCAACTCGATTATGCGCTCCACGCCTTTGCGACCGAGGACCACCGGTGCTCCCATATAAATGTCCTTGAGGCCATACTCACCCTGCAACCAAACGCAGCAAGGGAAGATGCGCTTCTGGTCACGAACAATGGCCTCCACCATTTGGGCCGCTGCAGTACCCGGAGCATACCAAGCACTCGTACCCAGCAGGTTCACGATCTCACCACCACCCTTCTTGGTGCGGTCAACAATGGCATCCAGCTTTTCCTTGGCGATCAGTTCCGTTACCGGAATACCACCAACGGTCGTGTAACGCGGCAAGGGGACCATGGTATCGCCATGCCCGCCCATGAGCACGGCTTGGATATCCTTGGGGCTTATGCCCAATTCCGTAGCAAGGAATGCGCGATACCGGGCCGTGTCCAGTATCCCAGCCATACCGAATACACGGTTAGCAGGGAACTTGCTGTTCACGAAGGCGCAATAGGTCATTACATCCAACGGATTGCTGACCACGATGATGATGCAGTCAGGACTGTGTTTGACCACATTCTCCGTCACGCTCTTGACGATCGCGGCGTTGGTCGCGATCAGGTCATCACGGCTCATGCCTGGCTTGCGTGGCAGGCCGCTGGTGATCACAACAACGTCACTTCCTGCGGTCTTGCTGTAATCGTTCGTGCTTCCGACCAACCGAGAATCGAACAAATTGATGGGCGCCGTTTGCCAGATGTCGAGTGCTTTCCCCTCGGCAAAGCCTTCCTTTATGTCCAAGAGGACCACTTCGTTGGCCAGTTCCCAACGGGCTACGGCGTCAGCGCAGGTCGCACCCACGTTCCCGGCCCCTACCACTGTGACTTTCATTTGCTTACGGTGTTGTATTGTTTTGGACCTCTGGGCTGCTTTCCGGGCAGCTTGGGGCGGGGCGAAAGGTAGCGACGATCGGCATGCGCGAAAAAGGTCGAGCACCATTCGGCATCACCCTTCGAGTTTGCATCGGACGATGAGGTACAATGGTCTCAGGCATCCTTTTTCAGGTTTTTGCGTCTTCCCCTCAAGCATGGCTATCTTACCCGCTCCAATGCTGCGGTCCGCCCCCCCTTCACCGGCAACCGAACGGAATCCGCTCCGTCTGGTTCCCACATGGACGCCAATGGAAGGTCCTGATACTGCGTTCGTAGCGCTTATCGAGGGCTGCTTGAAGGAAGACCGGAGAGCACAGCAAAGGGTCTATGAGCTGTTCTACGGGAAGATGATGTCCGTTTGCCTTCGGTATACCAAGAATGCCGACCAAGCGAAGGATATTTTACAGGATGGTTTCATCAAGGTCTTCCGCAGTGTGGAGAAATTCAACCGCGCAGGTTCCTTTGAGGGTTGGATCCGTCGGATCATGGTGAACACCGCCATCGATCACTTCCGCCGGACGAAGAACTCCTACCTGCTGTTGGGAGAGGAACGGAGCATTGAGGATTTCGGCGATCAGGACGAAGAGGATGTTTTGGCCGATGACAGCGGTGAAGAGGTTGAGGACCTGAAGCCGGCCGATATCATCAATGCCATGCAAAAGTTGACACCCGCCTACCGGACGGTGTTCAACCTTTACGTCTTTGAGGAAATGACGCACAAGGAGATCGCAGATATGTTGGGGATCAACATCGGGACCTCCAAGAGCAATCTGGCAAAGGCGAAACACAATTTGAAAAAGCTGCTTACCAAGGAGCACAAGCTCCGTTAACGGTACGATCATGAATGGTCTGAATGAATTCGAACGGTCGGTGAAGGACGCCTTGGAGCCCTACGAGGTTCCTTACAACTCGGCGGATTGGGCCCAGCTGGAGCGTACCCTTGACCAAGGCGATAACTCTGGACGGGTTTCTCGCTCCGGCCTATATGCACTTCTTTTCGGTGGTGCTCTCGCCGCATCCAGCAGTCTCTTTGTTCTGGTCGCACCGGTCTCCGGTGATACTGAGGCGTCGGGTCTCGCATCAGTCCCTTCGGGCATTGTCGTTGAAGCGGCCCGCACGGGAGCCAACATGGAGGTCGAGAACCAGGGTGCCCCGATCATCAAGCGGAACGAACAAGTTTCGGTCGCAGAAGTGGGAACAGAGCATACGAAGGGAGCTCCAGGGATATCAGGTGTCGCGGTAGCCTCGGAACCAAAGCCCAGTGAAGTAGTCCCTGTGCCAAATAAGACCATCACCAAGGAATCGGGCAACACGTCCACTGGCCCTGCGGTGCGGGCAAGTGTCACCGAGGGTTGTCCTGGTACGTTGATCGATTTCGCAGCCGAGAATCTTCCGGAGAAGGGTATCTACCTCTGGAATTTCGGGGATGGTAGTTTCTCCAACAAACCAACACCGAGCCACTCGTTCTCCAAATCGGGAAGCTTCGAAGTAATGCTCTCCCATTCTTCGCCCGGAGGCGGTAACATCCATAACAAGCCCGCTGCGGACCAGATCATCATCCACGAAGCTCCGGAAGCGTCGTTCAACCTGCTCAAGCAGGAATACGACAATACGGTTCCCTCTGTCCATTTTGAGAACCGCAGTTTGGGGGGACAGAAATATGCTTGGGATTTCGGGGACGGTGCGACTTCGGAGATCGCCCATCCCGATCACGTGTACAAGAAGAGCGGTGTCTACAACGTGTCCTTGATCGTCACCAACGCAAATGGATGCGTGGATCATGCCGAGCGGACCGTTCGTATCGACAATGACTATGACCTGCTCAGCCCGAAGACCTTCTCACCCAACGCGGACGGGGTCGATGATGTATTCATGCCCGAAGCACTCAAGACCCTGGGGGTGAAGTTCCACCTCTCCATATTCGACTCGAACACCGGGGAATTGGTCTATGAGACCAGCGATGCCCAACGACCTTGGAACGGTCGCCTCACCAACCGGGGTGATCAGTGCATTCCTGGGGATTATGTGTGGATGGTGGAAATGAAGGATGGAGAAAAGCTGGGAGGTACCTATAACGGTTCGGTGAACCTTGTACGTTAGCCCCCCTATTGATACGATCGAAAAGGACCCGGACCTCGTCCGGGTCCTTTATTTTTGTACGGGGCAACCACCGGACCCCATTGACGGTCAAGATCATAGTTGATCCATTGTCACATTCGGCTGTTCGAGAATGAACAAGGAGTTATCCCTACCCAAGATCCATCAAGCCATGGCGAAACACGGACCGTTCCGCTACCTCTTAGGACTGTTTTTCGCATTGCTGTTGGCACCTGTACAAGCTCAGCAGTTCAGCATTTCGGCGGGGACTATTGATGCCTGTGCGGGAGTGTTGGAAGATACCGGTGGCCCTTCCGGACAATACTCCAGCGGGGAGAATTTCACCGTGGTGATCTGCTCCGACAATCCGGGTGATGCTATTTCCTTGACTTGGGTGGTGTTCACATTGAGCCCGACAGGGCCGAACCCACCGGACAGGATCCGCATTTGGGATGGGAACTCGACATCGGAAACATTCTTGGGAGAGTACACCGGTACCGACCTTCAAGGGCTCATCACCTCCGCCACATCATTCAACACGACCGGCTGTCTTACGGTGCAGTTCATTTCCAATGCCAATGGCACTGGGGACTTTGCCGCTTCGATAACCTGCTACACCCCATGCGAACGTCCGACCGCAGTGGCGACCATGAGCGAAGCAAGTCCAGCAATGGTCTGTGTCGGGGAGGTACTCAATTTCGACGGTAGCGACTCGTATGCCGCTTCAAATTTCAACGTGGCTTCGTACACATGGGATTTCGATGACGATCAAACGTTCAGCGGTCCGGTCACCTCGCACAGTTTTTCAGAGCCGGGCGAGTATGTGGTACAACTCTTCCTGTTGGATGACAATGATTGTGCAAGTGCGAACCTTGTTGACCTACAGGTCCTAGTGAGCACCACCCCAAGTTTCGCTGGAACTGTCGAGAGTGTCGAATCCTGCTTGGGCGCTGTGGTAGACCTTAATGCGGTGGTAGCCCCGGTCACTTGGACGGGTATTCCGGAAGCGAACTTCGGTGACGGGGTCTATCTCCCGGACGACTTGGGCCTGCCCTTCACGAGCGAGCTGAACTTCACGCAATTCGAACCCGGGCAGACCCTAACGGACGTCGCGGATGTTCTGTCCATCTGCGTGAGCCTTGAGCATTCTTTCATGGGCGATCTCGTACTATCGGTGACCTGCCCTGGAGGACAGAACATCATCCTTCACCAACAAGGTGGAGGCGGCACTTTCTTCGGTGACGCCAATGACGGCGACGGCAACTCGGACCCTGTTGCAGGAGAATGTTGGGACTACTGCTGGAGTCCCGATGCGACCCTGCCCATCATGATGGACTGTTCGGAATTCGGACCCACACCGAACGTCACGGCATCAAGCCAGGGAACCGCGTTGAGCCCGGGCACCTACAGCAGTGTTCAGCCCTTCTCCAATTTGTTGGGCTGTCCATTGAACGGGACATGGACATTCACCTCCACGGACCTGTGGGGAGCAGACAACGGTTTCCTGTGCTCATGGTCATTGAACCTCGATCCTTCGATCATTCCGGACGTCACACAATTCACACCCGAACTTGGCACCTCCACCCTGGACAGCGCTGGTTGGAGCGGTGCCTTTCTCACGACCGATCCGGCGAACCCGTTGAGTGCAACGGCTGAGCCGAACGTTCCGGGTGATTACGACTACTCGTTCTCCGTAACGGACAATTTTGGTTGCTCCTACGACACCACCATCACGATCACCGTACCGCCCCAGATCATCCTGAACGCAGGTGAGGATATCGTGCTTTGTAGCGATCCATTACCGATGGCCGGTGTGATCGAAGCGAACGGACCACCCTCCAATTGTATTTGGAACCTGACGCTGTACGAATCGTTCGGTGATAGCTGGAATGGTGGAGCCACGTTAGCCGTGATCATTGATGGCGTGACCACGAACTACACCATTCCCGACGGGCCGGAAGAGTTGAATTTCCCGCTCAACGTGGAAACGGGGTCCAACATTGAGTTGATCTACACGGCGGGTACGATCTACAACACAGAGAACTCCTACACGCTGTTCAACGATATGGGTACCGAGATCTATTCATCGGTATTCGACCCCCCGACAGGGAGCGCTTATTCAGGAGTTATTGTATGCGGTGGTGGGGAGACTCCCTTCACCTTCACGTGGACACCCACCCTTGGTCTTATCGACCCTACAAGCCCGACATCCGATGTGTTCGTAACTGAACCGACGATGTACTATTTATCCTCCTATCCCAATGGGCACCCGGAATGTGCTGTCACGGATAGCGTATTGGTCAGTCCAGATCCCTCTATCGACGCTGGGGTCTCCGATGTTATGACCATTTGTGCAAGTGACTTGGCCATCTTGATGACCGACTCTCTTGGAGGCACCCCTGACCCCGGCGGCACATGGACCAACTCCGCTGGAGCCGTGGTGCCTAATTCCTTCGACCCTTCCACCGGCACCACTGATATCTATACATACACGGTGGAGAGCGTTGCGGGCTGTGTTGCCACTACTACGCTGGATATCACTGTGATCCCGTCCGATGATCCGACCTGTTGCGGTATTGTGGATGCCGGTGAAGCGACCTATTCCTGCGACCTGACCAACGTTCTGCAGGCCACTAGGGGCAATACAGGTGTAGGGAATTGGACCGGGCCTGCTGGTGCGGTCTACACGGATGCCTTTGCCGAGAATACGACCGTGACCATGCCGATCGGCAGCGGTGGGACCTACACGTTCTATTGGGTAGAGAACGATGGTGCCTTCTGCAACTTGATCGATAGCGTGGAGAAGACGTTCACCGACGCGTACACCTTCGCTCCTGTTACGACCGATGCATTGTGCTTCAGCTATTGCGATGGCGCGGTCCAAGTGACCACGACCGGTGGGAATGGTCCCACGGGCCTGACGTATTCCTGGTCCAATGGAGAACAAGGTATCGGGTTGAACGGAGTGGACAGCCTATGTGCGGGGGACTACACGCTCCTTGTCCGGGATGACAACAACTGTGAGGGTTCGTTCACGTTCACCATTTCGGAGCCGATACTCTTGGAAATCGATTCGCTTGCAACGCAGCCAGTGACCTGCTCCGGCGATTGCGATGGTCAGGTCGAGGTGTACGATACCGAAGCGGTCCTTTACAGCTTTGATGATGGCGCGAGTTGGAGCGATATCAATACTCGCCCTTCCTCCTGCGAAGGCATCTATCCTGTGCGCATTCAGGATGCGATCGGCTGCATCGGGACCGGCGCGATAGAGGTCACGGGTCCACCACCGGTGGTTGCGGACTTTGCTTGGGGGCCGGATCCCGCTGATGTGGACCACTCAACCGTTGAATTCGTAACGACTTCGTCCGGAGCTATGCGGTATTACTGGAACATCGCGGAGCTGGCTTCGAGCACCGACCCCATTACGAGTTTCACGTTCAACAACAAGGAACCCGGGGTCTACGATGTGTGCCTCGTTGCATACAACTACAACGATTGCGTTGATACCACCTGCTACGATATCGTGATCAACGATGTGCTGTTCGTGTACGTGCCGAACAGTTTCACACCGGATGGCGACGACGTGAACGATGCGTGGGGCATGAGCGTGAACATCGATGTGATCACGGACTTCGACCTGTCCGTCTTCGATCGCTGGGGCCACGTGGTGTACAACACCAAGAGCCCATACAAACCGTGGTTGGGCAGCTACCAGAACGCTGGTGAGATCCTGAAGACCGACGTTTATGCCTATCGGATCCTATACGAGATCAAGGATACCGAAGCGCGGAAAGAGATCGTCGGACATGTGACCTTGATCAAGTGACGGGATGTTCCTGGGGACGCGCATTGGAGGCACCAATGATGCGTGCGATCACATCCGGTCGGGATCCCTATACGATTGGGAACAAGGAACATGGTGTAGTAGCATCTTCTCGACCTTTGCCAAAGCACAAGAGGTACATTATGATCATTGGAGATCGGCCATGCCCGAAGTTGCATTGAGACAGATCGCCCGGGGAAGTGAGCGCTCGACGGTGCAGTTCGTTGGCCGTTGGTTGTCGCTCTTGTCCATTCTCCTTAATGGTGTGGTGTACGGGCAGATCTACCCCATCACGGTAGGTTCCGTTACCGGCTGTATAGGCGCGTTGGTAGCGAGTGGTGGAGCGGATGGCGAAGGGTATGACAACAATGAGGATTATACTGCGACCATCTGCTCGGACCAACCAGGACAGAGCGTCTTCCTCACTTTTAGTTCATTCGACTTGAGCGAGCAAGGTCCCGGCACGGACCAGTTCTCCATTTACAATGGCACGAGCACGAGCGCACCATTGATCGGCACCTTCACCGGAGATCAACTCCAAGGCGAGATCATTGCGGCCACACCCGACAATCCTTCAGGGTGCTTAACGGTCCGTTTCACTTCCAACGCGGTAGGGGTCGGTATCTTCAGCGCAGCATTATCGTGCGGCACACCGTGTTGGCCACCCATACCGCAAGCAGAGATCACCGGGGAGAACCTACCCGCCTTGGTTTGTGCAGATGAAGTGTTCACCCTTGACGCCAGTGCCTCCGCCGCCAGCGCCGGTCAGTCCATCGTGAGCTACGAATGGGACCTGGATGATGGGAACATCTTCATGGGGCCTTTGGTCACGCACGCATATGATGAGCCGGGACAGTATCTGGTTTCGCTGAGGATTACCGACAATACGGGTTGTGCAAACACCCAACAGACCACTTTGGAAGTTTGGGTAGGTACCACACCGGACTTCGGGGGGACCATGGAAGACCTTTCCGTATGCGAAGGTGCCACCGTGGACTTAATAGGCCAGTCCGCCGGGGTGACCTGGAGCGGCTTACCTGTGGTGGATCTTGGCGGTGCCATTACGCTGCCCGATCAAGTAGGCCAGATCTTCTCAAGCCAATTGGACTATTCCGTTTTCGAGAACGGCGCCACATTGACGAACGTGAACGATCTGATCTCCATCTGCGTGCAGATGGAACACAGTTACATGGGCGATTTCGTTCTCGGCATGACCTGCCCGAACGGACAGAACGTAAATCTTCACCAACAAGGTGGCGGTGGCACCTTCATTGGTGATGCGAACGATACGGACGGGACGACCACTGTTCCCGGAACCTGCTGGGACTATTGCTTCAGCCCGACCGCAACACTCGGTACATGGAGCGCGTGTTCCCAATTCGGCAACACACCTAACGTCATGCCTTCTTCCCAAGGAACGGCATTGATCCCTGGCACCTATTCGAGCGTGGATCCGCTTACGGACCTGCTGGGCTGTCCCTTGAACGGGACATGGACCTTGACCTTCACGGACAATCTGCCGATCGATAATGGATCTATCTGCGGATGGTCCCTCTCGTTCGACCCCTCACTCTATCCGGACCTCACAGAGTTCACCCCATCCATCGGTACGAACCCTGATTCAATGGCCTGGAGCGGAAGTGGTGTGGTACCGGACCCTACCGATCCCACGCGCGCTACGACCACTATTACAGAGCCCGGCAGCTACGACTTTCTCTTCGAGGTCACCGATGACTTCGGTTGCAGCTATGACACCACCATCACCATTACCGTTACGCCAGCTCCTGTCGTAGACGTCACGTCCATATTGGGTCTCTGTACCGATCCTGCTCAATTGTCGGCGGAGATCGTGGCCTACCCACCACCACCGGAACCGTGCGACCACACCCTTGTTCTGAACGATTCTTTTGGCGACGGCTGGTCCGGTGGTGCTGAGGTAACCGTTTTGGTGGACGGCGTTGGTACGGACTACACACTGACCTCAGGCGCGACCCAGAGCTTCACCATCTCCATACCACAGGGAGCCACGATCGGCCTGTCGTATTCAGCAGGCACATGGAACGGTGAGAACTCGTACCAGTTCATCGGATCAGCGGGTAACGCGTTGTACACCTCCCCTGTTGGGCCGCTGACGGGATCACCATGGAACGGCGTCGCGAGTTGTGTTCCGATTAACGGTCCTGTCACATACGTATGGACGCCAGCCTCAGGTGTTACCAACACATCCATCGCTGACCCCTTCACCCAGATCACACAGCCGACACAATTCCAGGTATCCGTTTATCCCAACGGCCAACCGTGGTGTACCACTTCGGATACGATCACGGTATTGCCACCATCGGTTCTGGAGAACGATAGTGTGATCACACATGTGCTCTGCAATGGCGATGATGGATCGATCTCCATCCTTACCTCCGGGCTCGGCGGACCATGGAGCTATGCATGGACCAACGCCCAAGGTCAATCGGTGCGCACCACCGTCGCCTCCAACGGCGATACCTACTCTGGGCCTGCTGGTGCCTACAGCATTGTCGTGACCGAAGGGCCGAACGGCAACAATTGCCAGGACACGTTGATGGCCACCCTTCTTGAACCTGCACCATTGGTTTGGACGGGTGTACCCTCCGATTCATTGATCTGCTTGAACGGATCTACGGAGCTGAGTGCATCGGCCTCCGGCGGAACAGCCCCGATCGTCCTACAGTGGTCCGAAGGATTGTTCGGTAACGGACCTCATTCGGTAAGCCCCATCACCGATCGCACATACACGGTGCAGGCCATCGATGCGAACGGATGCACGACCTCGACCGAGGAAGCGGCTGTCTCCGTGCGTGACTCCATCACGTTCGATGCATTCACGCCGTTCGATCAATGCAGCGGCGTGCCTTTCACCATCAATGTGCAGAATACTTCCGGGGGCAATGGTGCGTACTCCTTTGCCTGGAACACCGGGGCACCGGACATGGCGAGTTTGGTGGACACCCTGTACGATGATGCGAACATATGTGTCACCGTGACGGATGCCTGCGAAACACCTTCAGTGACATCCTGCGCGGCGATCACCGTACTGCACACGCCGCCTTTTGTGATCACAGCGGACACCGCACTCGGTTGCGCTCCGTTCTTGTTGCATTTCGCATTGCAGGACACCACCGGTGGTGCACAAGTGGCGTGGGACTTCGGCAACGGAGTGGTGGCGAACGGAACGGACGATATCACCTATTTGTATCCTGACCCGGGCACGTTCGATGTGACGACCACGGTGGAGTGGCCGAACGGCTGCACAACGGATACGACAATGCAACAAATGGTGCGTGTGATCCCCGTGCCCGCACCCGACTTCAGTTGGACACCTTCCCCGCTCACCATTTTCGAACCGGTTGCGCAGTTCACAGAACTAGCAGGGCCGAACGAAGTGAGCTATGCGTGGGATTTCTTCGAATTCGGAACCTCCGATGAACCTGACCCCATCATCACCTTCCCGAACGACCAGGGTCGACACTATCCGGTGCAATTGATCGTCGCGAACGAGCTGGGATGCGCTGATACCGTGTTACGCTCCGTCCATGTAGAAGATGAGTTCCTCGTCTACGTGCCGAATGCGTTCAGCCCCAATGGTGACGGGGTCAACGAGACGTTCGCCGTGGAGGGCAACGATATTTCGCCCGAGGAATTCCAACTCGTGATCTTCGATCGCTGGGGACACGAGGTGTTCGCAACGGACAATGCTCTAGCCCGATGGTCCGGGACATCTGGTGGTGGAGATGGAGAAGTACTTCCACAAGGCGTCTACAACTGGCGATTGAAGGTCCGTTCGAAGGATACCTTGCAGAAGCGGATCATCATGGGGCACGTGACCCTGTTGCGCTGATTGCGATCACGCATCAAGGTCGGCCGAACGTTTCTGGATCGGCCCAACTGAGCATCTCATCCGGTTGAAAGACCTGTTCGTCCAAATTCAGAACGGCATTGCCGTTGGTACCCTCAAACCTTCTAATTTACAGGCGCTACGAACCCGTGTTCGACCGCCGGTATGGATCAATTCCACACGCCCGACCTCTATCGTCCCTGTATGGGGTGGCGATATGCGCGAAGACGGCTCGATGGTTTCAGGTCACTTGTATTTGCTGGTCTGTTCATTTTAGGTTCCCTGATAGGTTCGGCGCAGGAATGCAACGAAGGATACACGTTCACGGCCTCGCCCCCGCCTGTCGGTGGTACATACTCATCCGGGCAGTCGGTCACCTTCACCTATACGATCACGGACTGGACCGTGGTCAACGTGAACTGGTTGCACGGCGTCGTGCCCACGTTCGGTGCCGGCTGGGACCAAAGCACCTTGAGCCCTGGGGCACCTCCGCCAACATGCGGTACAAGCGTTGGCACATGGGGCTGGTTCGCGGTGGACGACGGAACGTCGGGAACATCTGTAGGGCCGGTGGGACCAGGCTTCTTCTTTGACCTGGACAATGACGGGGATCCGGGAAACAACTTCGGTGATCTCTGCGCCGGTAGTTGGTCGTTCAGTTTCACGATCAATGTGGCCAGCGCAGCCGGTTGCGTGCAAGGCGCGAACCTGGACGTGAGCGTGAATAGTTATGGCGACAGCGAGACCGGTTCATGGGGAACGGCCGGTTGCGGGAGCGATCCGATCCCGGCCCTGCCGGCTACTACGAATTGCTGTAGTGCCGATGCCGGGAACAATGGCGCTGTTACAGCCTGTGCGACGGGAGCAGCGATCAACTTGGCCACTTATCTGGGCGGAACACCGGATGCTGGTGGAACGTGGACCGCGCCAGGTGGTGCGGTGATCGGCGCTGTCATCAACCCGGCTACAGCGGCCTCGGGAAACTACACCTATACCGTTACCCAAGCTGCTCCGGTCTGTTCATCATCTGCGGTCGTAGCTGTAACGATCTCGGCGCCGCCGAATGCCGGGACCGATGGTGTGTTGACAATATGCTCCACGGCCGTTGGCCCCACAGCTCTTTTCCCCCTCTTGGGGGGTGGGGCGCAAGCGGGCGGCACCTGGACCAATCCTGCCGGTGCGAATTCCAACGGGAACTTCAATCCTGCCAATCATATTCCCGGAGTATACACGTACACGATCCCCGGAACGGCACCATGTCCGAGCGATCAAGCCACGGTCCTGGTGACAATGAACACCCCACCGAATGCAGGCACGGACGGAGCGATCACGTTCTGCTCAACTGGTACGGCCGCAGGGTTGTTCGCTTCGCTTGCTGGCAGTGCCCAAGCGGGTGGAACTTGGACCGCACCCGGTGGCGGCGCCTATAGCGGAACATACGATCCTGCCACGGACGCACCCGGGGTCTACACTTACACGATCACCGGAACGCCCCCTTGCCCCAATGACCAAGCAACGGTTACAGTAGCCGAAACTGCACCACCGAATGCAGGTACGGACGGAGCGATCACGGTCTGCTCCGCTGGCGCGGCAGCTGGGCTGTTCGCTTCCCTTACCGGTGGCGCCCAAGCGGGTGGAACGTGGACCGCACCCGGTGGTGGCGCGTTCAGCGGAACGTACGACCCTACAACGGACGCACCTGGGGTCTACACTTACACCGTCGCCGGTACAGCGCCCTGCCCCAATGATCAAGCAAGAGTTACAGTAGCCGAAACTGTACCACCGAATGCAGGCACGGACGGCGTGATCACGTTCTGCTCCACGGGTGCGACCGCAGGGCTGTTCGCTTCGCTTGCCGGAGGTGCTGAAGCCGGGGGTACTTGGACCGCGCCGGGAGGCGGCGCATTCAGCGGCAGCTATGATCCAGCCGTGAATGCACCAGGTGTTTACACCTACACAGTTACCGGTACAGCGCCTTGCCCAAACGATCAAGCGACCGTTACTGTGGCTGAAACCGCACCGCCGAATGCTGGTACTGATGGTGCGGTCACGCTTTGTTCAACTGGTGCTGCGACCGGTTTGTTCGCGTTGCTCGGTGGTGCTGCCCAAGCTGGAGGTACTTGGACAGAACCCGGCGGCGGTGCATTCAATGGCACCTTCATTCCGGGCACAAGTGCTCCCGGCCTCTACACCTACACAGCAACGGGGACAGCGCCATGTCCGAATGACCAATCCACGGTCACCGTCACGATCAACACACCACCAGACCCAGGGACTGATGGCAACATAACCCTGTGTTCTTCGGATGCGGCCGCATCGCTGCTTGCACAACTCGGCGGAACACCAGATGCCGGTGGCGCGTGGAGCGGGCCAAGTCCTGTTGTGGGTGGCATGATAGATCCAGCAACGATGAGTGCTGGGGTATATACCTACACCGTGACCGGAACGGCACCGTGTCCAAACGAGACGGCGACGGTAACCGTCACGATCAACACGCCACCGGATCCAGGCACCGACGGTACGATCACATTGTGCTCCAGTGGTGCAGCAGTTCCCTTGATCGCGTCGTTGGGCGGAACGCCGGATGCTGGCGGCGTTTGGAGCGGACCAAGCCCCGTGGTCGGTGGCCTGATCAACCCGGCGACCATGAACGCCGGTGTCTAC
>Ga0075163_10000110_pt1 | contig 91155 bp, 71 predicted proteins | sample JI1023141ADNA_FD_71478 | JGI IMG/M metagenome (GOLD analysis project Ga0075163, IMG submission 71478) | Wastewater effluent complex algal communities from Wisconsin, to seasonally profile nutrient transformation and Carbon sequestration -... | ecosystem: Engineered > WWTP > Effluent > Algae... | reverse complement strand
CCACCCGACAACAGCGGATTGCCAAAGCTGATTACTCAGGTTGCTGTTTTTGGTTTTTTAAATGTGATAGCGCTCATAACAGCTGGTGGACGGTTGATTGACGCCGTTTACGACCCATTTATTGCACACTTTAGCGACCGGAGTAAACATCCAAAAGGGCGACGAACACCCATTATGCGATTGGCAATTCTTCCCTCCTTTATTTTTTGTTTTTTTGTTTTTTACCCGGTCAAACAAGAGGAATCTACAGTAAATATTATCTGGCTAACAGCGATGTTAATCGGGTTTTACGTGTCAACTACTACATACATTATTCCTTATAATGCGTTACTTCCCGAACTTGCACCCGAAGGCCAGGATAAGGTGCGATTGTCCACCTGGCAATCTGTAGGCTATGTGTTTGGCATTGGCATTGCTTCTAACGCCTTTAATTTAACCGATTTTTTATGGCACACTTTTCATTTCGAATCCCGGATAGGAGCGCTTCAATTAAGTGTATTTCTCCTTGCATTGCTGGCGGCGGTGAGCATGTTCGTGACCGTTTTTGCGATCGACGAAAAAAAGTATTGTAAAGGGGTACCCAGTGCAGTGCCCATGATAAACGCGCTGAAACAAACGGTGAAGAACAGGAATTTTTTATTGTTCATCGTTGCAGACTTTTCTTATTTCATTGCCGTAACTATCATTACTTCGGGACTTATGTATTTTGTAACCGTATTACTGCAATTGCCCGAGACCATTGGCAATAAATTAATGATGGTGATGGTATTAACCTCTTTTATTTTCTATCCTATTGTTAACGTAGTAGTCAAAAAAATAGGAAAGAAAATTATTGTGATCGCTTCACTTCTTTTACTGTCCGTTATTTTTTTAGGTATTTATTTTTTGGGAAGAGGAACTTTGCAGGCAGAATTACAAATCTATTTGTTGATCATCGTCGCGGCAATTCCCCTGGCGTCGCTCAATATTTTGCCTAACGCCATTCTCGCGGAGATCATTGAAACAGATAGTCGTGAAACACACGAGAATAAAGAGGCTATTTATTTTGCAGTGCGTTATTTTTTTGTAAAAATAGCACAAACGTTTGGCATCGCTCTGTTTGCCATCTTATTAATTTATGGAAAAGATGTAGGTAACGATTTGGGTATTCGTTTAAATGGTATATTGGGTTTTACGCTGTGTTTTTTGGCAGCCATTATTTTTACCCGGTTTAAGGAAAACCGCAAGACACAGGTTTAACGGCGGATATTATTTGGTCTTGTGTAAGTAAGTTGCATTACGTGAATGTGTCGCATAGAAAAAGCCGCTTCACAAATGCAGAAATAATAATTCCATTTACGTATAAAGTGGTCATTGAAGCCCAGTTGTTTAATACGTTCAATATTTTTATTGAATTGCTGGTGCCAAAGATTCAGTGTTTGCGAATAGTCAAGACCTATATCTTTTAAGTTGACCAATGTCATGTCGCTGGTAGCATTAATTGCTTTGTTTATTTCGCCAACAGAGGGAAGGAGCGACCCCGGGAAAATGTGTTTCTGGATCCAGTCCACATTTTTCTTTAAACTTTGAAAACGCGAGTCGGGGCAGGTAATAACCTGTAACGCAAATACGCCGTCTTTTTTAAGCAAATCCGCACATTTTTTAAAATAGGTCTGATAGAATTCATAACCAACCGCTTCCAACATTTCGATGGATACAATTTTGTCAAAAGTTCCTTCCAGTAACCTGTAGTCCTTTAGGAGCACTGTGACTTTGTTGGATAAATTTTCTTCAATAATCCGCTCTTTAGCTAGTTTGTACTGCTCTTCGGAGATAGTGACTGTGGTTACACAGCAGCCATATTTTTTAGCCATGTAAATGGCGTTTCCTCCCCAACCGCTTCCTATTTCAAGTACATGGTCGGTGCTTTGAACGTTTAGTTGTTCGCATAGTCGTTCATACTTTGCAAATTGTGCTTCCTTCAGGGTCATGCCCTCTTTTTTGAAATAGGCGGAAGAGTAGGTCATGGTGTCGTCAAGGAAAAGGGCAAAAAAATCATTGTTAAGATCGTAATGCGCTGAAATATTTTTTCGTGATCCTTGTACACTATTGGCCCTTTTTGAATGAATGTATTTGTTTACGAACTGGAGTGTGTTTAATAGCAGGTTTTTAGTTTTACTTCCGGAAACGGAAGGGGTATATTCTCTATTCAAAAGAAACCACTTTATCACATTGGTAATGTTGTCGGTATTCCAGTATCCGTCAACATAACTTTCACCAAATCCAATATCACCATATAACACGCAACGTTTAAAAAAATCCGATTTGGTGATTTCTATATTAGCTACGACATTTCCTTCACCATTACCTATCTTCAGAATTTGCCCCGAAGGTAGACTAAGGTGAAGGGTGCCTAATGGCATTTTAAAAAGCAGGTTGATTACTATTTTTTCGTAAAATCCCCGCTTCGCTTTAATGGTGAGTGCTGTCGACATATTTAATTGATACTAATATACGAATTTCAATAGATTGTTTGTGGGTCATCAGACGTGTTTCGGGGAAACTTCTAAAAATAATTTATTCGGAATATTTACGAAAAACACCTTTTTGCAAATGCATATTTTCTGATTTTTTATGATAATGAATTTTCTTTAACCAGAGCAAAAAAGCCTGCCAATGTATTTGACCCATGATCCAGAGAGGTAGAAGCGGAAAACGCAAACTATACCAGATCAGAGCGCTATTTGTTAACTGTTTTTTGTTTCCTCTAAGCGTACTTATGAAAAAGCGCGTCCCGTCTTTATAATCGTCAATGCGAATGTTTAATTTTTCACCAGGAATAGCCAGGTTAAAATCGAAATGCGCGTCGTGGTCGATAAACGGTGAAACATAGAAAAGTTTAGCCGTATTCAGATGAAATTTTACGCCGTCGAAATTTTCATGGGATAAAAGAAATGGTTTTATTTCCCTGAAGGTGTTTGATACCTCTGCTATACAACAAATAGGTGTATCGTTTTTGTTCAAGCAATAATAAAAGGAAACAGGGTTAAAATTATAACCGAGCACATTCAGGTTTGTTAATAGCATAATCTTTTCCGGAAGTTCAGAAATGCCATTTTGGTTTAAGTAGGTAAGAATGTGTTCACGTGTGCTTTTACTTTTATCAGGATTTTCTTCAGGTAATTGTAAGTGTTCGTTATCGCGAAAACTGAAAAAATTAAACCGGTTGCGACTAAAAAAGATAAATTTATTTTGCAGGGCAGTTAACTCGTCGAGGTCTATGTAGAACATGAACACCTTATAATGAAACCGGTGTGATTTCGGTTTCGTTCTGTGGTGCATTACTGTGGCTTTATAGAGACAGGAATTCAATTTTTTTGTTTTATTTTTTATTGAATGTTATATAAATGTACTTAAAATCCCGCTCATCTCGCTTTCTTAAAGGTTTTTGCAAAGGTCTACCGCACTGGCATAAGCGTCTTCATGGAACCCGTATTTAAAATAACTTCCGCAATAATAGAGTGGACCTTGGTTATTGAGCAGTTGAAGTTCTTTCTGAGCTTTTATGGCCGCTACGTCAAACAACGGGTGTTCATACTCAATTTCTTTTAAGAGTTTATTTGTATCGATACTGTTGTTAAATGCGTTAATGGAAACAAAGTAATTCTTTTTTTGCGACACCTGTTGCAATTTGTTCATCCAGTAAATGGTAGTTGGTATTTCCCGTCCGTTTTGTTTTGTAATGCTGTAGTTCCAACTACTCCAAACCCTTTTATGTTTCGGCATGACCGATTCGTCGGTATGCACGGTCGCAATGTTTTTCTGATACTTAAATTGGGAAAGCAATCTTAGTTCATCCGGTGTTGGTTTAGACAGCAGTTTTAAAGCTTGATCAGCATGCGCGGCGATTATTACTTTATCGAATTCCATTGATGAACCATCTTTTAAATGCAGGGTGACATTATTTTGGTTTCTCGTTACATTCTGAACAGCATTATTTGTTTGAATTTTTTTACGGAAAGGCGCAATGAGGAGTTCGCGGTAAGACTGACTTCCGTTTTTTAATGTGTACCACTGGTGCTGGGTGTTTAAGCCCAAGAAGCCATGGTTTTTAAAAAACCGGATAAGTGATACCGCTGGAAATTCCAACATTTTATCCATTGGCGTTGACCAAACTGCAGAACTCATGGGGATCAGATATTTCCACAACATATCGTCGCTGAATTTGAATTCACGAATATAGTGTGCCAACGAATGATTTTGGTAGGCCGGGTTATCTAAGATCTTCACACTGGTTTTATTGAAACGACTGATTTCCATCAGCATTTTTAGATATTGAGTACTGAACACGTTTTTTCGTTGCGCAAATAGTCCGTTTAACCCCGAGCCGCAGTATTCCAGTTCGCTGGGTCGATGTTGAACACTGAAGGACATATCCGTTTTTTGAATGGGCGCCTTTATTTCTTCAAACAGGTTGCAAAGATTTGGATAGGTTTTGAAATTGAACACCATAAATCCCGTATCCATGTAGACCGGAATACCTTCTTCGTCAATAGTAATGGTATTGGTATGACCACCCACGTAGTCGTTTTGTTCAAAAAGAGACAGATCATATTTTTTTTGCAGTAAATGCGCGCAGCCCATTCCGGCAATTCCGGTACCAATAATAGCTAATTTTTCCACTATTTTTTATTAAAAAGATAATGACTCACCATCCACTCTTCACCCTTATTATAACCCCACAATTCCGCGCAGGCCATGTAAAAAATCCGCCAGTATACCCACCATTTCAAAGCGTGTTGTTTTCCATAAGTCTCTTCAAAAAGAGGAAGGATCTGCGTTTTATGGTTATTCATGTTGTTAAGCCACGCTTCTGAAGTTTTACTGTAATGTTTACCGCTCACGTGCCAATGTTGTTCAATAGAAAATTGTTCGTCGAAGTAGAGAAGGAGGTTGTCGCTGGGCATGATTCCACCGGTAAAAAAGTATTTACTCATCCAATCGCTTTCATCCAGCACCTCAAATTTGTAAGCAAAGTGTTTATGTGTAAAAATGTGAACGAATAATTTTCCATCCGGATTAAGGTGGTCGGCTATCAGATCCATCAAACGCTCGTAATTGCGCATGTGTTCAAACATTTCGACCGAAACAACTCTGTCGAATAATTTGTCAATTTTAAAGTCATTGATGTTTGCCGTAATAACGGTTAGGTTTTTTATTCCGCGTAAGCTTGCCTGTTCATCAATGTAGATCTTTTGAGTACGTGAGTTTGAAACCACTGTAAAATTACTTTCGGGGAATTTAGCTGACATGAATAGTGAGAGAGAGCCCCAGCCACATCCCAGTTCCAGTACATCTTGCCCGTTTTTTAATTCGGCTCGCTCGCAAGTGAGTTCCAGCATTTCCTTTTCAGAAGTGTCGATATCATCAACGCCTTCCCGCCAATAACCGCTACTGTATTTCAGGTGTTTACCCAGGCAATACTGATAAAATGCCGTTGGTACTTCGTAGTGCTGTTCGTTGGCCTGTTCTGTATGGATCGCTATTGGCGATTTTTTAAGATCGGCTATTAAAGACATTAAACGTGCCTGTCGCTCTTCGGTATCTCCTTTGCCTTCATCCCGGAGCCGTTGTTTTAATAGTCTTCTTATGCCCATCCGAATCAAGGCATCTGGAATTTTATCTTTTTCTAAAAGTCTGTCCAAAAACATGTTTAAATGTAAAAATTAACGGAGGTTAAACGATGAATGGTTGAAGATGTTTCTTAATACCGGCTCCAATGCAATAGCGTGACCGTGCCCAAAGGTAACCAATACTCGGTTTTTTGTTTCAAGTGCGTTTCTTAATTTAATTACAAGAATACTGTCTCTTAGTTTTTTTGAACTACGTCCTATTTCACAAAATTCGCACGAATCATTTGCGTAGTCAAATGCCTCAACGTCCAGACTATCTTTTTGATAGTTTGAATGTTTTTCGGTGAGTAAAAAATTACTATGAGTATAGTTTTTGTAATACAACTTAAAATTTTCGAATTTTTTTTCCTGTTCTGTCAATGGGTAACTATTAAACCATTTAGGTGCATATTTGTTGTAAAGATTTTCAAACGGAATGTTTTCATAGGCACCGCCCTTATAGGGTATGGCTAAACGCTCAATAACGTAATAAACAAATAACTTTTTTGGGTCGTTTCTTTTCGCGTTTAACCGGAACTCCAGACTATCAGGAGTGTCTCCGTTCAGTAAGTCAATTCCGGTTTTATCAGCATAATATTTGTTCAGCCCGGTTTCACCATCAGCTCTGATCGCTGCGAAGGGTGATTCATAGGTTTGCCCTTTCGGAATGAAGCCGCCCTCATTAAATGCCAGTTCGGGTTTCATTGTTTTATAGTATTCTTCAATTACCCTGAACTGCACGTGCGTACTATCTTGCTGGTGTTCGCATCCGATAAAGACCAGTCTTTTTTCGCCATGGGATACGTCAACGATATATGGGGCCTTCAGGGAGTTCATCAGTTCCCCAACTTCAGTGTAGTTTCGCGGGTAATCTTGTTTGGAATTTTCCGAACTGTTGGACGGATAGTCACAGCTGGAGGCGCTGAATACAATGATCATCCACATGGGCATAAAACGAGTGCAGCGGATAAGTTTTGCCGGTAATTTTAATCTTAAAACAGCTAATTTGGGCATATTAAGTCAATTGACTTTGTTTTTAAACCAGGGAACAAAAGCACTGGTTGTTCGCTGATATTCTTTATATGCCTCACCCTTGCTTCGAACTGCCTGTTCTTCGGTCATGGGGATGCCGGTTACCTTAAAAAGCAGGTATCCGATAGAGAGAGGACAGATAATGGCTAACCAGCCATAAGGGCTGTTGATGGAGAAGATGAAGACCGCAATCCAGATGGATAATTGGAAAAAATAATTTGGGTGGCGGGAATAGTTCCAAAAGCCGTATTGACAGACTTTACCTTTGTTTTCGGGTTGTTTTTTAAAATGTTGCAGCTGCCAATCGGAAAGTCCCTCGCCAACGATGCACAATAGCCATAAAATGCAACCAACGTACTCGGCGAGCGAGAGTTCAGGATTTGGGTTTAAAGCAGTAATAAGAAACGGAATAGATAACATCACGTTAGAAAGCGCCTGCATCTGGAAAAAGGCGAAGAATTTGGTATTGCTCCACTCCTGCCGTAACTGCTTATAACGACCTTCTTCTTCTTTCAAATGCGAACCTACACGAATGAGAAGATAAATGCCTAGTCTCAGACTCCACAAGGCGGCAAGGAAACAAACCAAATTTTTTCTTGCAGCAAAACCGTCGGCCATTAACCAGATGACCAAGGCAATGACCGTAAAGTTAAAAGCCCAGAAAATATCCACAACGCCGTTATTTTTAATTTTTAAAGCCCATAGCCAGACCAATAGCATAATTAAGGCTGCAGTGAACCAGCATACCAATGGGATCAAAATATAACTTTCCATATTCATTTTTTTTAACCTACGAGAAAGTTATGAGAAAGGTTTTACAAACAAAAGGCTTTTTGGCAAAAGATACGCACAATCCCAAGCCATTTCAGGTGTCGAAGCAGAGGGCTTTGCGGTTTTTTAAAATAGAGTTACTTAGGACGGATGTTGAATGAACCAATAATGCGCCTTCCGAGTGTCAGTGAAGAGGTAAATGTGAGAGCGCAAAATACCGTGCAGTTAATTACTGGGAATTACTTTTCCCCGTAATAAATGGCCGCGATACCAAAACTAAGAGGCCTGAACGAGGTTTTTTTATACCCCAATTGATCTAAAATGATTGTGAATTTTTCGTTATTCGGGAATGCTTTTACACTTTCGGTCAGGTAAGAATAAGCCCTCGTATCTTTTGAGAAAATTTTACCGACCAGGGGCGTGATATATGAAAAGTAGAAATTATACCCGTTTTTAATCAACCAATTACGTGGATAGGAAAATTCCAAAACAACTAGTTGTCCCCCGGGTTTTAACATACGATGCAAATTACTCAAGCCCTTCTCAAGGTTTTGAAAATTACGCACACCAAAGCCAACAACAATGGCGTCAAAAGAATTATCGGAGTATGAAACGGTTTCGGCATTTCCATTTTCTAAAGTGATTAGTTTGTCAAGATGAAGTTTTTGGAGCTTAGTCCTTCCGAAAAGCATCATGCCTTCGCTGATATCAATTCCAATAATTTTTTCGGGGTTTAATTTGGCGCATTCAATCGCAAAATCCGCAGTACCGGTTGCCACATCTAAAATCACTTTTGGGTGTTTGGCCTCTAATAACTGAATGCATCTTTTTCGCCAGCCTTTATGGATACCCAAGGAAAGGATACTGTTCAGGAGGTCGTAACGATTGGCAATGTTATCAAACATTTGGGCAACCTGATCTTTTTTTGGAGCATCATTTTTATAGGGGGTAACCGAGTCGTGCAACATTATTTTACAATATCTAATTTTAGTGCCTCTTCAAGCAATTGTTCTTTATCAACAGGCACCACGCCAATTTGTTCACACACTAATCCACCAGAGAGATTAGCCAGGGCAGCCGTTAAAAGATCGTGACATTTCAGAGCCCTGCAGAGTGCTGCCACACTTATAACAGTATCTCCCGCGCCACTCACATCGGCAATGCTACGGATATGGGCCGGTTGATGTTCTTTTACTTTTCTTGAATTGGTAATTACTCCTTTTTCCGCAAGGGTTACCAAAACAGTCTCAATTTTTTGTTTCACACGGTAACTACTTACCGCACGTTGCAGTTCATTGATATTATCGCCACTCACGTCCATTTTAATACCTTCCCGTAATTCTTTCAGGTTTGGTTTGAACAGGCTAACGCCTTTGTAGGAGTTAAAATTTTTCTTTTTTGGATCCACACAGGTGGGAATCCCTTTGCTTTTAGCAAGTTCCACCACTTTGCTGATCAATCTCGGATTGATCAAGCCTTTATTGTAATCTTCAAACAGAATCACATCAATTTTGTCGTGTGTAATAATGTAAGAGATAAGAGTCAGTAACTGCTGAGTTTCGGAAGGAATGATGTCTGATTCTACTTCTTCATCCACGCGCAATAGTTGCGAATTGTTGCCAATAACCCGGGTTTTAACCGTGGTAATTCGGTCACGACTTTTTAAAATACCTTTTTGACTCAGTTTTTGAGTTTTTAGAAGTTCCATAAAAGCCTGGCCTTCGTAATCAACTCCTATTACCGAACACAACACCGGGTTAGCACCCAGCGCTTGAATATTAAGCGCCACATTCGCTGCGCCGCCGAGCCTTCTTTCTTTTTTGTTTACCGAAACAATGGGAACCGGTGCCTCCGGCGAGATCCTGTTAACTTTGCCCCATAAATAGCTGTCTATCATTACATCGCCAATGATAAGAACGTTTAGATTGTTAAAGGATTTAAAGATTTCGCGGATGTGCTCTTTTTTAACTGAGAATTTTTTCATTTAACGTATGTCGTCAAAAAATTATTGGAGTTTTAATAATGCGTCTTTCATTCGTTTTAGGGCTTCCCTGAGGTTTTCCTCACTGGTGGCATAAGAAAACCGAACGTAGGTATCGTCACCAAATGCCGCTCCGGGAACGAGGGCCAGGTGGCCTTCATCAAGCAGGAACAGGGTAAGATCGGTTGCATTATTAATGGTATAGTCTTTATATTTTTTACCAAAATAGTACGAAACTTCTGGGTATACATAAAAAGCCCCCTGCGGGGTATTTGTTTTTAACCCAGGAATGTCTTTCATTAATTCTAAAACAAGATCCCGTCTCTTCAAAAACGCATCACGCATGGGTTTTATGTAAGTTTCGTAATCTAACTCCATCGCCTTGTGCATGGCTTTTTGCGTAATACTTGAAGTAGCGGAGGTAAATTGGCCTTGCATTTTATCACAGGCCTGCGCAATCCATTTTGGGGCGGCCATAATGCCACCTCGCCAGCCCGTCATGGCAAAACCTTTAGAAACGCCATTGATGGTAATGACTCGGTCTTTTATGAAGTCAAACTGCGCGAAACTCTGATGCCCCCCCGAAAAATTGATGTGCTCATAAATCTCGTCACTCAGGATATAAAGTTCATCGTGTTTGGCTACCACCTCTGCAAGCGCATTTAATTCATCTTTTGAGTAAACGCTTCCTGTTGGATTGCAAGGTGTACTGATCATAATCAGTTTGGTTTTCGGACTAATAGCTTTTTCTAATTGTTGCGGCGTTATTTTAAAATCAGCTGTAATGGAGGTATTTATTATTTTAGGAGTGCCTTCCGCTAGTTTTAGTATTTCAAGATAACTTACCCAGAATGGTGCCGGAATAATCACTTCATCACCTGGATTGATAAGGCAAAGCACAGCGTTGGCAATGCTTTGTTTTGCTCCCGTAGAAACAACGATCTCGTCTGCAGTATATTCCAAACCGTTGTCTCTTTTAAATTTTTTGCAAATCGCTTCTCTTAATTCCACATAGCCCGAAACGTGGGTGTAATAGCTAAAGTTATCATCGATCGCTTTTTTAGCGGCGTCTTTTATAATTTGCGGAGTCGCAAAATCGGGTTCCCCCAGGCTTAAGCTGATGATGTCGATTCCCCGCGCTTTTAACTCACGGCTTTTACGGGCCATGGCAATAGTTTGTGATTCTGAAATCCTGTTAACCCTGTCTGATAAATGTGCCATCTGATAAATGTATTAAACAAATCTAGTAACTATTTATTGAAAATAAATGATTTAGAAAAATTAATGATTTTATAATAGTGTTCCTTAAAAAATAGTTTTATGGTGCAACTTTCTTTCCAACAATTACCAGATCCCTTAATTCTCCGTCCAGGTCCGCTACCCCTGGTAAGCAAGCCCATGTTTCGAAACCGTGACCCAAAAATAGACGAAGACTTGTTTGATTATGGCCAAAAATAAAACCCAACAAGTTCCGGATTTTCAATTCAGGTGCTGTCGCGATTGCCTTTTGAAGACAGGCTTTCCCAAGGCCATTTCCCCGATATTTTTCTTCGAGGTAAATGCTCACTTCCACGGTGCCATTGTAAGCCGGCCGGCCATAAAATGAATTAAAACTCATCCACCCGGCGTAGGTGCCGTTTTTTAAAACAAGCCATAATGGACGGTAGCCCGGATCATGCGCCAAAAACCATGCCATTTTACTTTCAATGCTTACCGGTTCCAGATCTGCTGTAACAAGACGCGAAGGAATCGTACTATTGTAGGTAGCAACAATTTTTGGTAAGTCTGTGGTTTTAGCAATCTCGAACGAAATAGCCATTATCAATATAAGAGGTTATTATAGGGGTACCGTTTTATATGCATGGTTTTTACTAGGTCGTACACTGTTTTCTTAAGTTCGTCAATGTTGTCTTTTTCTTTTGCGCTAATAAACAGACATGTGGTATTTAGGTTTTTCATCCAGGTGTTTTTTATTTCCTCCAACGAAAGATTTTCTTTTGTGCCGGGTGTAAGATCGTCCTCATCCTTGTGCGTATAAGTAAAAGCATCTGTTTTATTAAACACCAGAATGGTGGGTTTATCACCTGCCCCAATATCCTGTAACGTTTGTTTTACAACATTTAAATGCTCTTCAAAGTTTTTATGCGAAATATCTACTACGTGGATGAGCAGATCCGCTTCACGAACCTCGTCCAGTGTTGATTTAAAGCTCTCTACCAGTTGTGTAGGTAATTTACGGATAAAGCCCACTGTATCGCTTAACAAAAAGAAAATGTTGTCAATGGTCACCTTTCTCACAGTGGTATCCAGTGTCGCAAATAATTTATTTTCGGCAAACACATTACTTTTACTAAGAAGGTTCATAATGGTGCTTTTACCCACATTGGTATAGCCAACCAATGCTACACGAATCATTTCACCACGATTTTTACGTTGGGTGGCCATCTGCTTATCAATTTCTCGAAGCCGTTCCTTCAACAATGCAATCTTATCGCGTACAATCCTCCGGTCTGTTTCAATCTCCTTTTCACCTGCCCCACCACGTGTACCGGTGCCGCCACGTTGCCGCTCAAGGTGCGTCCACATACCGGTTAAGCGGGGTAGCATATACTGGTATTGAGCCAGTTGCACCTGCGTTTTTGCATGAGCGGTTTGAGCGCGTTGTTCGAAAATTTCCAAGATCAGCGTTGTGCGGTCCAGTATTTTTTTCCCCAACTCCTTCTCCAAATTTCTTTGTTGGGAGGGAGAGAGTTCATCATCAAAAATAACAACGTCAATCTTATGTTCCTTTACATAACTATTGACTTCTTGAAGTTTTCCTTTTCCTATAAACGTAGCTTTGTCGGGCTTTTCGAGTTTCTGCGTGAATTTTTTGCGGGTGGCTAACCCGTATGTTTCGGCTAAAAATGCCAATTCGTCCAGATATTCCTGTGCAAGACCATCGTCCTGTAACTTGTTAATAACGCCAATCAGCACACAAGTATGTTCAGGTATGGCGGTAGAGATGGGTTCTGATTTCATCCTTTTAATGGCCTTTCAATGCACCATCAACGTATACGGCGATGGCGTTGGCCTGTTCTTCATTCACCGTAGCGGCAGGCATAGCTCCTTTACCGTGAATAATAATTTCTTTAATTGCAGATATGTCCATAACCGTAGCGCCCAGATCTTTTGCTCCCGCTAAACCCAGTTTTCCGTCCGATCCATGACAAAGTTTACAATTGTTTTCGTATAATGCCATGCCATCAGAGTTGGTGCCACCGGTGCCTGATTGAACAGAATCCTTTGGAACTCCTTTTCTTTTACTGTAAACTTCTGCTAGTCCGAAACTACCTGTTATCAATAAAAGACTGAGGGCCGCCAAAATTTTATTCGATTTTTTAAAACCAATAACCGCAAGTGGTATTGAGATAAGTACCATGGCAATTTTTATAAAAAACAAATAATCAAATTTTCCGCCAAATGGTAATTGGGTGGCGAGAAAAATACCAGTAGCCAAAAATAAAAAGCTGATGATCATTTCGGGTACTTTGATGAACTTTGTAAACTTCGCCAGGAGATCATTTTTGTTACTCAGCAACAAAATCGTTTTGATAACGTAAATCAGCAGAAAAAGAGTAACAACCAGATAATGGGTGTGTAAAAATCCTTTATACATAAATAAAATTTTAGACGTAAAATTAACAAATAAATGGCGGAATAAAAACGGAATATCGACTAGTTAATTTATTAAATCTAATTAATTTTGGTGGTTTATGAACAAAAGGATACTGTTTTTATTGATTGGCCTTTGGTACGTTGTTAGCTTGAGGAGTCAAGCAACATTCCCTTCCAATGGCGCACCCTCGCGTTCGCATAACATTCACGCGTTTATAAACGCCACCCTTTATTCAGACTTTGAAACGGTTTTAAAAAACGCAGTTCTTTTGGTAAGAGATGGAAAAGTGTTGAGCGTCGGAGAAAATCTTAGTATCCCAAAAGAAGCGATTATCCACGATTTGAAAGGAAAATTCATTTACCCTTCCTTTATTGACATTTTTAGCGATTACGGAATCACCAAAATTCGGCAAGATCGCAGAGGCCCGGGACCACAAATGGAGAGTTCGGTTAAAGGGGCCTACGGTTGGAATCAGGCAATTCGGTCAGAGTTAGAGTCTTATAAGGTATTTAAGCACAATTTACCGGCAGCCGAACAATTAAAAAAAGCAGGATTTGGAATTTTAGTGGCGAGTGGAAAAGACGGCATAGTAAGAGGTAGCGGCGTTTTGGTGCATTTAAATGCGGCAAAAGAAAATGAAAGCATAATTTCGGATCGGGCTGCGGCTTTTTATTCATTTAACAAAGGATCTTCCACGCAGGATTATCCAAGTTCTCTTACCGGGGCCATCGCGCTTTTACGTCAAACCTATTACGATGCACAATGGTATAGCCGAAATAAGGAACGAACGGAATACAATATCACGTTAGATGAGTTTAATAAACTTCAAAGCCTGCCAGCTGTTTTTGAAGCCAATGATAAGTTTAATGCCCTCCGGGCAGCAAAACTGGCCAGGGAGTTTAATGTCAAATACATCATTAAAGGGGCAGGAAACGAATACCAACGGATAAACGACATTCAAAACACGTTCGCAAAATTCATTATCCCGCTTAATTTCCCTGATGCCTATGATGTAGATGATCCTTATGACGCCGAGGCCATTTCTTACGCGGAGTTGAAGCACTGGGAACTGGCACCTTCAAATCCATCGGTACTTGAAAAGAATAATATTTCGTTTTGTTTTACATCTGCCGATCTGAAAGACAAAAGTGTGTTTTTGAAAAATTTACGATTAGCTGTGAAATATGGGTTAACCGAAAAAATGGCGTTAAAAGCGCTAACCCTTAATCCTGCATTATTTATGAATGCCTCTTCTAAAATCGGTTCCCTAAAAAAAGACTTTTTTGCCAATTTTTTCATCAGTAACAAATCTATATTTGAGGAGGATGCCTTCATTATGGAACATTGGGTAGCAGGTGAACCTGCAATTTTTTCGGATATCAATACGCCGGACATACGCGGTAACTATAACCTGTATGTGCCGGATAAGATTTATAAAATTAAATTCTACGAAGATCTCTATAAACCATCTGCACAGATAATTATTGATACCACTAAAAAAAAATTGAGCTACGCGTTTACGGATAACGTACTTTCCTTTAGTTTTTCGCAAGATTCTTTTAACGTACTGCGGTTTGCCGGAAATTACAATCAGTCTAATAAAAGTTTCAGTGGAAAAGGACAAAAATCGAATGGCGAATGGATCGATTTCACACTCATGTATGCTACACCATTAGATACTTTGAAAAAGTCAACCACCCTGCCGAAAAAGGAGAACTTGGTAATCGGCAAAGTCATTTATCCGTTTAACGCATTTGGTGAAGCTTTGCCGGAAGAGAGTGGTGTATTTAAAGACAATTGGAACAAATTTAAAGGCAGGTACGGCGCTATTTTGATCAAAAATGTGACGGTTTGGACCAATGAAGAAGACAGTGTTTTAAAGGAGCAGGATGTGTATATTGTAGATGGTAAAATTGTACGGATAGCGCCAAATATCGATGCCCCCAAATTGGCCTTCGCAAAAATTATAGACGGCACGGGGAAACATTTAACGCCAGGTATTATTGATGAGCACAGTCATATTGCACTTACTTCAGGTGTAAACGAAGGCACTCAAGCCAGCAGTGCGGAAGTGCGAATGGCGGATGTAATAAATCCGGATGATGTAAATATCTATCGTCAACTATCCGGGGGAGTTACCACCGCTCAGCTATTACATGGTTCGGCAAATCCAATTGGCGGGCAAAGTGTGTTGATTAAATTGAAATGGGGTCACGGGGCCGAAGAAATGAAGTATGATAAAGCGGATGGATTTATAAAATTTGCTTTGGGCGAAAACGTCAAACAAAGCAATTGGGGTGATTTAAGTACTGTTCGTTTTCCTCAATCCAGAATGGGTGTAGAGCAGGTTTACCGGGATTTTTTTACCAGGGCAAGGGAATACGATCAGCAGTGGCAAAGCTACTTGAAACTACCGGCAAAAGAATCGGATAAAAACACGAACGTTCCCAGAAAAGATCTCGAACTGGAAGCGCTGGCAGAGATCCTGAACAAAAAAAGGTTTATTACCTGCCACAGCTACGTTCAAAGCGAAATTAACATGTTACTTCATGTGGCGGACACGTTTGGATTCAAAGTGAACACATTTACGCACATCCTTGAAGGCTATAAAGTAGCGGATAAAATGAAACGTCATAGCGCGGGGGCCTCAACATTTGCAGACTGGTGGGCATACAAGAACGAGGTGCTTGACGCCATACCCTATAACGCTGCTATCTTAACCAAAATGGGGGTGATTACCGCGATTAACAGCGATGATGCAGAAATGGCTAGACGGTTGAATCAGGAAGCTGCTAAGTCTGTCAAGTATGGCGGTTTATCAGAAACGGAAGCGTTGAAATTGGTTACGTTAAATCCCGCTAAGTTATTACACATTGATGATAAAGTGGGAAGCATAAAAGTTGGTAAAGTGGCCGATGTGGTTTTGTGGACGGCTCATCCGCTGAGTGTTTATGCAAAAGCCGACAAAACAATCATTGACGGGCAGATTTATTTTGACCGGGAGGAAGATTTGAAGTTACGCGAAGACATGAAAAGGGAACGTGCCAGGATTATCGCCAAAATGCTTTCCGAAAAACAAAGCGGAGCAAAAGTAGTGAAATACCAAGCCAGGGAACAGCGGTTGTATCACTGCAATACGCTCGAAGGGGTGGACGAAGAATTAACGGGCCAACGATAATCATTAAATAATGAAGTTTTTAATATACATAAGCGCTCTACTGATATCCTTTCACATCGCTGTGGGTCAGAAAAAGTACTCACGCGTTGCGTTGTTAAATGCTACAGCACACATTGGTGATGGCAAACTCGTTGAAGGAAGTTTGGTGGTAATTAATAACGACAAAATTGAAACTGTGTCGGCTACCAAAGGACTAAAACTTAATTATAAGAGCTACGATACGGTCATTGATCTGGCAGGGAAACATATTTATCCCGCACTAATAAATGCTAATAATGTCCTGGGATTGCACGACGCTGAAGCGGTGAGAGCCACCGTCGATTTTTATGACGTGGGATTGCTTAACCCACATGTTCGTTCACTCATTGCCTATAACACCGATAATATTATTATTCCTACCGTGAAAACAAATGGAGTACTTTATACGCAGGCAACTCCCAGAGGAGGTATGATCAGCGGGTCCTCTTCTATCATGGCTTTAGAAGGTTGGAATTGGGAGGATGCGGTTTTAAAAGCGGACGAAGGCATTCATCTGAATTTTCCGAGGTCAGTGGCTAAAAAGTTTACCGATGAAGGCGTTTACACGAGTGTAAACAAAAAACACACGGAGGAACTCAGTCAGCTTCATACTTTTTTTTCGGAGGCCATGGCCTACTGTAAGTTGACGGCACTTGTTGAAAAAAACATCCGCTTTGAAGCCATGCGCCATGTGTTTGATGGCACTGCAAATTTATATATTCATGCAGACCGTGCCAGAGATATTATTCAGGCGATTAATTTCTCAAAAAAATTCAGTATCCCAAAAGTCGTAGTTGTTGGTGGAAAAGAAAGTTACAAAGTAACCAGGGAATTAAGAGAAAATAAAATTCCAGTGATGCTTAATCGAGTAAATGATCTGCCCGACAATGTGGATGATGATATCGACCTTGTATATCGCTTACCTTACCTGCTTCAAAAGGACAGCGTGCTTTTTTGTATTCAATTGGAGGGGGATATGGAAGCGATGCAAAGTCGGAATCTGCCATTTAATGCTGGTGCAGCGGTAGCCTACGGTTTAACCAATGAGCAGGCGCTTGCGGCTATTTCATACAATGTGGCAAAAATGATTGGAATAGATAGTTTATTAGGGTCCATTGAAGAGGGGAAATTGGCCTCGCTGGTGGTGAGCGATGGAGACCTTCTCGATATGAAAACAAACAATGTAATTTTAGCTTACATAGCTGGAAAGCCTGTAAACCTAGCTAACAGGCAAACAGACCTTTACATGAAATACAAAAATAAATACGGTATAAAATAAATTAAATATGAGCGATCACAGAGTAATAGTTGGTATATCCCAGGGCGATATAAACGGAATAGGCTTGGAAGTTATTCTAAAAACACTTTTAGAACCGGGCATTGCCGATATATGCACTCCGGTCCTTTTCAGCTCACAGAAAACAGTTTCTTACTATCGAAAAGTGCTGGGCCTTGATGAATTTAGTTTTAACCCCATGCGCGAATTTTCGCAATTGAGTCATAAAAAAGTCAATGTTTTTATTTGTTATGAGGAAGAAGTAAATATTGAAATGGGCAAAATGACAGAAACCGGGGGTAAATATGCTTACCTTTCCCTGGCAAAAGCAACGCAGGCTCTGCAAGATAAAAATATTGACGTACTGGTCACCGCCCCAATCAACAAAACAAACATTCAGAGCGACGAATTTAAATTTGTTGGTCATACCGAGTATCTGAGTGACAAATTTGGAGCGGAACCATTAATGGTATTATGTTCTGAAGGTGGATTGCGGGTTGCCGTTGCCACAGGCCATGTTCCACTAAAGGAAGTGGCCTCAAGACTCACGGTGGATAACATTTCTCAAAAAATCGTCCAGTTACACACCTCCCTTGTCAGGGATTTTGGGATTCGCAAGCCGAAAATTGCAGTGTTGGGTCTCAATCCGCATGCCGGGGATAACGGCACCATTGGTTCTGAAGATAAAGACATAATTATTCCGGCTATTGAAAAAACAAAAGTAAACGGCTTGGTTTATGGGCCTTACTCGGCTGATGGTTTTTTTGGGAATGATACCTACCGTCAATTTGATGGCGTTCTGGCCATGTATCACGATCAGGGTCTGATTCCGTTTAAAACGCTGGCCTTTAACGAGGGGGTCAATTTTACCGCGGGCTTGAGTGTTGTGCGCACCAGCCCTGATCACGGCACAGCGTATGATATAGCCGGAAAAAATATGGCGAATGACCAATCTTTCAAAAGTTCACTTTATATGGCAATCGATATTTACAAAAACAGAAAGTTATATTCTGAGATTACTGAAAATCCGCTGGCCATCACCCATATCAAAAAGGAACGTTAATCGTTTCCCCAAATTGTCATAATATCGTGTGTTTGCGGCACTTAGTTAACAAATTTTAACTACGCCCGAATTTACGCAATTCCTTACCGTTACTATCTTTACCCGTCATTCAAGGAAAAAAATTATATGGTAGATATTAAAGAAATTAACGAACGTATTCAGCACGAAAGTGCATTCGTGGATATGTTGACTGTTGAAATGGATAAGGTAATCGTGGGTCAGAAACACATGGTAGAGAGGCTGTTAATTGGGCTTCTTAGCAATGGACACATATTACTGGAAGGTGTGCCGGGTTTGGCGAAAACGCTGGCGATAAACACACTTGCCAAATGTGTCGACGCGCAATTTAGCCGTATACAGTTTACTCCGGACTTGTTACCCGCCGATGTGATTGGCACTCAAATCTATAATCAAAAACAAGAAGCCTTCTCCATCCGGAAAGGACCAATCTTTGCAAACTTTGTGTTGGCCGATGAGATTAACCGTGCTCCGGCAAAAGTGCAATCCGCACTCCTGGAAGCGATGCAGGAGAAGCAAGTAACCATTGGTGATCAAACGTTTAAATTACCTAATCCGTTTTTAGTTCTTGCTACCCAGAACCCAATTGAACAGGAAGGCACCTATCCTTTACCTGAAGCTCAGATGGACCGTTTTATGCTTAAAGTGGTGATTGGTTATCCAACAAAAGAAGACGAGCGCCGCATTATTACTTCCAATATCCAACCACAAGGGATGCCGGTTCCTAATAGCATCTTAAAAACAGACGATATCGTCAAAGCTCGCTCAGTTGTAAAGGATGTTTACATGGACGAAAAAATTGAACGCTATATTGTCGACATCGTATTTGCATCGCGTTTCCCTAAAGAATACAAACTTCAGAAATTCGAAGGATTGATTTCCTATGGGGGTTCGCCAAGAGCAAGTATTAATCTTGCGTTGGCTGCTAAAGCCTACGCTTTCATTAAACGAAGAGGTTACGTTATTCCTGAGGACGTACGGGCAATCTGTGTTGATGTCATGCGTCATCGTGTTGGTTTAACCTATGAAGCAGAAGCTGAAAATATTACCTCCGAAAACATCATCACTGAAATTTTAAATACCGTTGAAGTCCCTTAATAGTTGATAGTTGGCGATTTATGGTTGATAACATTTAAGCCATAAGCCGTGCAATAAAACTATAAACTTGTCAAACATGGAAACATCGGAGCTTTTAAAAAAAGTACGTAAAATCGAGATTAAAACCCGGGGACTGAGCAATCAGATTTTTTCGGGCGAATATCACAGCGCCTTTAAAGGCCGGGGGATGGCTTTTTCTGAAGTAAGGGAGTATACGCCTGGAGACGACATTCGTACAATTGACTGGAATGTGACGGCACGTTTCGGAACGCCCTATGTTAAGGTGTTTGAAGAGGAAAGGGAGCTGAGTGTTGTTTTAGTGGTGGACGTGAGCGCCAGCGGATTGTTTGGCACTAACAAACAATTTAAACAGGATTTGATTACAGAGCTTTGCGCCGTTGTTGCCTTTTCCGCCTCCCAGAACAATGATAAAATAGGTATTATTTTCTTTAGCGATAAGATTGAGAAATTTATCCCGCCCAAAAAAGGGAAGTCACATATCCTTCGCATCATCCGCGAACTAATCGAATTTAAACCTGAGCATAAACAAACCAATATTGAAGTAGCGCTCAAATACCTTACCAACGTTATCAAAAAAAGAAGTGTGGTTTTTTTAATCAGCGATTTTTTATCGGAACCGAACTACCGTGATGCTCTGAAAATCGCTAATAAAAAGCATGATTTAGTGGCCCTAAGGATTGTTGATAAAACAGAGATGCAACTACCTGAAGTAGGATTGGTAAAACTGATGGATAACGAAACCGGAAAATTGATGTGGCTGGATACAGACAACAAAACTTTCAGAAAACAGTTCGCTGTCAATCAACTAAAATTTGAAGATGAGCTGAAGGACATATTTAACCGCGCAGGTATTGACGCGACCAAAATATTAACTCACGAAAGTTACATTCAGCCGCTCATGAATTTATTTAAAAACAGGTAAGAGATTGAAATATTGCAAGTGAAAAACATTAATAAAATAGTACTGCTGATGATCGTTTTAATGTCCACGCGTTTGTTTGCGCAGGAATTAAAAGTGAATGCAGTATTGGATTCCTCAAAGATAAGAATTGGGGAACAGGTGAAATTGGATCTTTACGTAACCTATAACGCCAACCAGAAAAATATAAAAATTCAATGGCCCACTATCGGCGACACAATTACGGGAAAAATTGAAGTTGTGTCCGTTTCAGCCATTGATACAACATTTCCTGACCAAACAAATTCTTCAAAAATATTTCAGCATCAGCAAATTACTATTAGTGCTTATGATAGTGGTTACTTTTCTATTCCTGGTTTTAAATTTGTTATTGACAGTGACACCACTCATCCGTTATACACCGAATCATTTTTACTGGAAGTACACACGGTGCCAACAGACACAAGTGCCGCAAAATTAAAAGACATAAAACCTCCATTTGATGAAAAATTTAACTGGCGCTGGTATTCAAATTACATCTATGGCGGTTTGGGTTTAATTCTTTTAATCGTCATTGTGGTGCTGGTTACCATTTATTATACCAAAAAGAAAAAACACATTGTCATTGAACCTGAAAAACCGAAAATTCCGGCACACATAACGGCTCTTGCTTCGCTTGAAAAAATTAAAACCGAGCAAATTTGGAAAGAAAATAAAATTAAAGAATACTATTCAGCGATTTCTGAAGTTGTGCGCCAGTACATTGAGGAGCGATTTAATGTAAATGCGCTGGAAAGTACAACCGATGAAATTATGACAGCTTTCCGCTCCCAGGTGGTAGATCGTGAAAGTAAAGATAAACTGCAACAGGTGCTTACGTTAAGTGACCTTGTAAAATTTGCAAAACAGTTTCCTATTGAAAGTGAACACGTTTTTAGTTTGCAAAACGCTTTCGATTTTGTAAACGGCACCAAGCGTGAAGAAGTTGTGGATATTCCACAGCCGTCACCTCCAACAGTTAATAACCAGCCAAACCCGTGATAAACTATTTAAACGATATACAATTTGCCGAGAAAAAGTGGTTTTGGTTAATGGTTATTTTACCATTGATGTTGATCTGGTATATCTGGAGGTTAAAAAAACACGAAGGCGAATTAAATTTCTCGTCTTTTACTCTCTTTAAAGGTATAAATGGATCATCGAAAGCGAAATTCCGACATTTACTGTTTGCTCTGAGGTTAATGTCTTTGGCGCTTATCATTGCGGCCCTTGCCAGACCGCAGTCGCGTACCAGTTGGAAAAACACAAAAACAGAAGGTATCGACATAGTGATAAGTATGGACGTTTCGCTCTCCATGTTGGCAAAGGACTTTAAACCAGACCGATTGGAAGTGGCCAAAGAGGTGATTATGGATTTTATAGATGCCCGCCCAAATGACCGTATTGGCCTGGTCATATTTGGAGGAGAAGTGTTTACTCAATGCCCTTTAACAAGCGACCACAAGGTCCTTAAAAACATGTTCCCTCAGATTAAAGCAGGGAGCCTTAACCAGGGCACTGCAATTGGCTTGGGACTTGCCGGGGCGGTAGCTCGTATCAAGGACAGTAAGGCAAAAAGTAAGGTAATTATTTTTATCAGCGACGGCGTCAATAATGTAGGCGAAATTGCGCCGCTTACAGCAGGCGAGCTTGCTAAAACGTACGGCATTCGCGTGTATTGTATTGGTGTAGGCTCTAAGGGTAAAGCCTTGCAACCTGTAGCGATGTATGCACAGGGCGAGTACGAATATGATTATGTAGATGTAGATGTGGATGAAAAGGTGATGGGCGAAATATCGGATATGACGGGAGGTAAATATTTCAGGGCGACCAACGAAGAAAGCCTCGTCAACATTTATCAGGAAATTGATAAAATGGAAAAAACCATAGTCAGCGAAAAAAGTTTTAGCAATAAAGCAGAACATTTTTTGCCACTGGCTCTTGCGGCAGCGCTTTTATTGCTGCTTGAGTTTGTTTTACGTTTCACAGTTTTTAAATCAGTGCCGTAGATGTTTAAATTTGAACATACCATTTATTTTTATGCCTTTGCAACACTTCCTTTCATGTTGTTATTGGCACTGGTTTATTTTATTTCGCGGAAGAAAAAGTTGAAGCGACTGGGCGATACAAATCTGGTTAAACAATTAACACCTTACTCGAGCCGGAGAAAACGGATAGTGAAATTGGTAATATTTCTGACCGGTTTCAGCAGCCTGATCCTCGCTCTCTGTAACCTCCAAACAGGTAGTAAATTAACGGAAGTAAAACGGGAAGGTGCTGATATTATTGTTTGTTTGGATGTAAGTAATAGTATGCTGGCGCAGGATTTAAGCCCAAATCGTTTAACCCGCGCTAAATATGCCCTTGAAAAAATGATTGATTTGTTGGAAGGTGATCGTCTTGGATTGGTCATTTTTGCCGGGGAAGCCTATGTGCAATTGCCAATTACTACAGATTATAACGCGGCTAAAATGTTTCTCGAATCCATCGGCCCGGGAATGGTGCCGGTGCAGGGAACAAATTTAGCGGAAGCCATCAAAAAAGCTTCTGAATCTTTTAGCAACGATGAGGGTAAAAACAGGGCTATTATTTTAATCACAGATGGTGAAAACCATGAGTCGGAAGCGATCGAAGCGGCAGCCGAGGCAGGTAAAAAGGGTATTATGATCAATACCATTGGTATTGGCTCGCAAAATGGCGTCCCTATTCCTTTAGTTGAAAATGGAGTGATTAAGGGCTATAGAAAAGATAAGGAAGGGCAAACCATTGTCACAAAGTTAAATGCTGAGCTTTTAAAAACCATCTCGTCAAAGGCAAATGGCGTATTCGTTCAGGCCAGCCAGGCCGATCTTGGCTTAAACGCTGTGTTAGACAAAATAGGTGAATTGGATAAAGCCCAATTGGAGAGTAAAATGTATACAGATTACGAAGACCAGTTTCAGTGGTTTCTTGCTTTGGCCCTTGTTTTATTTTTTATTGAGTTTTTGATAAGTGAACGTGTAAGTGAGTGGTTCAAAAAAATTAATTTGTTCGGAAATGCGGTTAAGTAACCTGATAAATAGTATTGTTTTCCCGTGTCTGCTTGGCCAATCTTTATTGGCTCAGGATGGTGGTAAGGAAGTGTATCATGGTAATAAATTGTATTACAGTGGTAAAACAGTAGAGGCTACTGATTATTACCGGCAAGCTTTAAAAGAAAATCCAAATAATCAGAAAGCCCATTTTAATCTTGGCAACTCCCTTTACAAAAATGCTCTCCTAATCAAAGCGAGTAAAGAGAATTTTATTCAGGGTGGGAAGAAAGTAACTCCCGATTCATTAGCAGGCTTGGTATTTGACGAGGCCGCTCAAAGTTTTGCCCAGGTTGCCAATACCATTTCAGACAAAGATACCTTACATAAAACCTGGCATAATATTGGGAATTGTTACCTTCAAAAAAAAGATTACCAGCAAGCCGTAGACGCGTATAAAAAATCATTAAAGTACGGACCTAAGGACGAGGAAACGCGCTATAATTTGGCGTACGCATTAAAGCATATGCCAAAGGATAAAAAGGGTGGGGGTGGAAGCAATAAACCGCAAAACCAAAAAGAAGAGGATAAAAAAGATAAACAAAAAAATTCAGCGCCTAAACAATCAGAAATGAATAAAGATCAGGCTGAACAGCTTTTGAAAGCACTCATGAACCAGGAGAAAAAGTTGCAGGAAAAGAGAAAACAAAAACAAGAAGACCCAGGCAACACAAGTGTGGGGAAAGATTGGTAAAAAATGCAAACACAAATGATCCATACCGCTTCTCATTTGGTTAAAAGAACAGGCTTGTTTTTTTTACTTTTCTGCTGCATAATTTTCGGGGCAAAGGCGCAAAGTTTCTACGCCCAGGTCAGTTCTAAAAAAGTACAGGTAGGGGTGCCATTTGAGTATGCAGTAGTTATTACGGTGAGCGCTGCTAACTATGTGGCGCCGTCGCTCAGGGATTTTGATATTGTAAGCGGGCCTAATCAGAGTAATAGCGTTCAGTATTCAAACGGCACCATGAGTCAGCAGTTAGTCATCTCTTATGGTTTGGTGGCGAAACGCGAAGGTAAATACACCATCGGGCCAGCAAGTATTACTTCTAATGGTCAGAAATTGGAAACCTCTTCAATTGTAATTGAGGTAGTAAAGGGGGCGGTTAGCCAAAGTGGTGGCCAGGCTAATGAGAGTGCACAGAATAATCCAAAAATAGGAGGTGAAGATGTTTTTATAAGGACAGGCGTAAGTAAAACCAGCTGTTATCTTGGCGAGCAGATTTTAATAACGCAAAAAGTCTATTCCCGTTTTTCACTCGTTGGATTCAAAAAAATAAACCCGCCGGCATACGATGGATTTTACGCGCAAACTTTAGAACCAATAAGTAAAGGGCAGGTGGCCACTGAAAATATTGATGGAGTGGTGTTTTACACTTACGAAATTTTCAGGGCAATGGCAACAGCCAATAAGTCGGGTAAAATTATTTTAAACCCAATGACGGCGGAAGTGGTCATTAGGAAACAAACCAATGCTAAGCCACGCAACGTTTTTGAACAATTTTTTGGGGCCACTGGTTACGAAGATTTAACCGTAAATGCGAAAAGCAGACCACTGCGGGTGGATGTGATGGCCTTGCCTGAAAATGGTAAGCCGGAGAATTTTGACGGAGCGGTTGGTAATTTTACCTACAAGGCGCAAGTAACAAAATCAGACGTAAAGGCCAATGACGCGTTTAATCTTAAACTAACAATAACAGGAAAAGGTAACCTTAAACTATTATCAGCTCCCAAATTAAATCTGCCCGAAAGTTTCGAAACGTATGACCCGAAAATATCCGAAACAGCAAATTCCAAGACCTTCGATTACCTCATCATTCCTAGATCGGAAGGAGAATATACGCTGAATAACCTCGATTTTAGTTACTTTAATCTTGATACAAAAAAATATAACACCATCCCCGCTGAAAATATCAGGATAAAAGTATTACCTCCAGATCCTAGTAGCTCAGGTGCACAGGTGTTCACGCCACAAAGTCAGATTAAGGAAACAGAAAACGATATTCGCTATATAAAGAAAGGTGATTTTTTGTTGGGAAAAACTGAGACGGAATTTTTTAATTCAACCACTCACCTAACGCTCATCCTGCTTATTCTTTTGTTGCTCGGAATAACGTTGTTCATCAGAAGAAATCATATTAAGAACAACAGCGATTTGGTACTGGTAAAAGAAAGGAAAGCCGCTAAAATGGCTAAAAAGCAATTGTTGAAGGCGGAACTATCCATGACGCAGAATAAGAAGGATGAGTTTTATACCGAAATTCTAATGGCCTTGAATAATTATCTAAGTCATAAATTACACATACCAGTTTCAGATTTGTCGAGGGAAACGATCAACCGGTCGCTTTTAAACAAACAGATAGATGAAGTAATGATTGCCCGTTTATTGGCAACGCTGGAAACAAGTGAATATGCTAAGTACGCACCTGGCGCTGTAAGTGGCGATTTGAAAACGGTTTATAACGATACCGCCGCTTTAATTACTGGGATAGAGGGTCAACTAAACAAAAAAGGCGCATGAAAAATTTGATTTGCATCTGCTTATGTGTTTTCTCTTTTGCAACAAAAGGGTACAGTAACGACTTGCTCAGAAAAGCGGAATTGGCTTATGATTCCAAAAAATACAAAGACGCCATCGCGAATTACGAGCAATTGGTGCGTGAGGGTTTCAAGTCCTATCAATTGTATTTTAATTTGGGGAATGCTTATTATCGCAACAGCGAACTCGGTAAGTCCATTTATTATTATGAATTGGCACGTAAACTAAACCCGAATGACGAAGACGTTAGAATCAATCTTGGAATAGCTTCTTCCAAAACAATTGATAAGATTGATTCGAAGGAGAATTTCTTTATCACCACAGTAAGGGCCAATGTATTATCTTCTTTTAGTACAACAACATGGGCGTGGATCACCATTACCTGTTTGTTTCTGGCTGCTCTGTTCTTTTTTTTATTTATAAATTCTGGAATCCTCACTGTAAAGAGGATCGCCTTTTTGTTAAGTTGTGTTTTGTTTTTTGCGTTTGTAATTACGTATTTTTTCGGGTATTCCGCGCTAAAAGCCAAAGTGGAAAATAAATTTGCAATTGTTCTCTCAAAAGAGGTGAAAATTATGAATGAACCCACCTTGAGCGCCAGTACAAAGTTTAATCTTCACGAAGGCACCAAGATCAGAGTTGTGGAAAATAATGGTGACTGGCTACTTATTAAACTCGACAACGGTAACGAAGGGTGGGTTAAAACCAATGATGTGGGAATTATTTGATTTTGTTTTTTTACAAAAACAGATTAATAAAATGGCGGGCGTAAACGATTAATTTCTTAGAAAATATGTTTTTCTGCGTGGTAAGAAGACCTAACCAACGGGCCACTTTCCACAAAACGAAATCCTTTATTCAGTCCGTAATCCTTGTATCTTTTAAAGTCGTCGGGATGCACAAAGCGAGCCACCGGTAAGTGTTTAGGAGTGGGTTGTAAATACTGACCAAGAGTAACTACATCGCAATTAACCGATGCAAGATCGTCCAACGCTTCAAATATCTCCTCGTCAGTTTCCCCGAGCCCCAGCATAATTCCACTTTTCGTTTTTACTCCGGCTTCGTCGAGCCGCTTTAACACCTCGAGACTTCTATCGTATTTAGCCTGAATCCTTACTTCGGCCGTTAAACGTCTTACTGTTTCAATGTTATGAGAAACAATGTCGGGTTTAACGTCGATAATCCGTTGGAGGTTCTCCCATTTCCCCGCAAAATCCGGGATAAGACACTCAAATTTTGTTTCCGGACTGATGGCCCTTATTTCATTAATTGTCGCTGCCCAGATAATAGATCCACCATCTTTCAGGTCATCGCGGTCTACACTGGTTATTACACAGTGCTTAACACCCATCAGTTTTACGGAATTAGCGATACGTTTTGGTTCATCCCAGTCAGCGGGTTTAGGTTTTCCGGTAGCCACTGCGCAAAAACCACAACTGCGCGTACAAATATTTCCCAGTATCATGAATGTGGCCGTGCCGGCACCCCAGCATTCACCCATATTTGGACAGTTGCCACTTTCACAAATAGTGTGCAGTTTGTGCTGACTAACAATTCCTCTTACTTTTACATATTCCTCGCCGGTGGGTAATTTTACGCGCAACCAGTCAGGTTTTTTAATTTTCTGAACTTCTTGTGTTAATTCCATTTTAAAACCATTTGCGTCCAAACACAAATCCTACATGAAAGGTGATTATTATATTTTCTGATGGGTTACGGGCCATAATTTGTAACCCCTTTGGAAAATAGTCAAGGGATACGCCTGTTTCTATGGCCCTTATCAGATTGGTATACGGTGCATATTCAAAGCTTAAATTAAACTTTGCGTTAATACCCGGATAAACCTTAAGTTCCGACAATCCGTCGGTAAAAGACCCTCGGCCAATTACACTGTCCTGCGTAAATGTGTCTTCGTTGAACTTAACTGTTTTTTGATTAAGCTCGTTCCTGAAATTATTTGTTTTCTGAACGTAATAAGGTTTAAGGAAAGCAAGGGTTGGCCCTAAGGAGTAGGAGTATCTAACTTCTACGGCTTTGTTATCTGCTTTTGAAAAAAGTACATTCTGGAGCCCAACAGCACCACGTAACAAAAGAACATTGTTTATTTTTCCGTACACAAAACGTTTTCTGTCCTGTGCATTGCCGGTAACTTTTACTTCTTTCGGATGCTTAAGATTTTGCGCGTCTATTTCAAAATAAGAACGGGTTTTGGCAGTAACATGTTTCCCTCTTCTGAACAAAAGTCCAAAACCTCTTGTGTCGGCATAAATTTTTCCTGAGGCTTCGTTTCTGTAAAGAATATTTAAAGTAGTTCCGTTATCTCCGCCGGAAATGACATTGTTTTGCCCGAAAGAAAAATCCAGGGAACCAAGCGCTAAAATGATTAAAAACAGTTTTTTAAGCATTATAACAAAATTAATTAATTACGGGCTATTATCCTATTTTTGTAAAAACAAATCGAACAATGACCAGCAAAGTAGAATATATGGGAGGGCTCAGGACTGAAGCCACACACCTCCAGTCCGGTACCCAAATCCATACCGATGCTCCGAGAGATAATCAGGGAAAAGGAGAAGCTTTTTCGCCTACAGATCTTGTTGCTACCGCCCTTGCAACCTGCATACTTACCACCATTGGTATTGTGGCAAAAAGAGATAATATGACCGATATTGACGGGGCTTTTGCCGAGGTGCTGAAGGTGATGTACCCTGATCCAAGAAGAATAGGAGAGATTCATGTTAAAATCACATTTCCTAAAAGGAATTTTTCTGAGAAGGAAAAAACTATTTATCAAAACACCGCACATACCTGCCCCGTGGCACGCAGTCTGCATCCCGACCTAAAACAACTACTCGAATTTGTTTGGTAAAAAGAACGGCGTTAAGAATTCTTAAAAGGTGTGACGCGGGTTTCACTCGCCATGGACGAAATTTTGATTGGGCTTTTAAACTAGTTACTGTTTTTTCTTACGTTTTTCAAATTAAGAAGATTCATGGCATTGTTCCCCAGTCCTGTAATTTTATGACTCACAAGTCTTACCGATTGATCGTAGTACAAAGGGATAACAGGTGCGTCATTAATAATCATTCTGTCCATTTCCTGATAAAGCTCAATTTTTTTTGTTTCATTTTTTTCGTTCATTGCTGCCTCAAACAGGTTGTCGAATAACGGGTTTGAATAGTGGAAAAAATTAACGCCCTGTGGTACAAAATTTTTGCTGTAGAACAAACTCATAAAATTTTCTTCGTCCGCGTAATCACTAAACCACGATTTCTTAAATAAATTGTATTCGCAGTTATTTACCGCTTGTCTCAGTATAGAAGGTTTTTCGATGCTCACTTCCACCAGAATTTTGTTTTCTGCCAGCTGAGATTGGATAAATTCTACCTGCTCCTTATAATTTTCTGTAGTATGTATGGCGATCACCGGTAACCCCTTTCCATCCGGGAAACCCGCTTCCGCTAGCAGGTGTTTTACTTTATCAGGAGCATAATAATATCCTTTTACACTATCCGCATTATAGCTTTTCAGTCCTTTTGGTATAAATCCGGCATGGGCGGCAACTCCAAGATTGTTACGCAAATATTTAATAAGCTTATCCCTGTCAAACGCATAATTGATAGCCTGCCGGATGGCGCGTAATTTTAAAGGCGAATTTTTCACAATAGTAACTGTTGTGTCAATTAGTATTCCAATATAATCTGTTTTTAAAAAAGTTTGTTTTTGGAGGTAGAATTTTTTAGAATAAAAATCCCTTAGGTTCGCCTCCTTGTCTAATACCTCGTTTGTGTTAAACGCGTCGGCCCCGCTCAGCATATCAAATTTACCGCTTAGGAGTTCCATAAACGCTGTTTCCCTGTCTTTTATAAAAGATACTGCGACAGCGTCCAGGTAAGGAAGTTGTTTTTGTTTTTCATCTTTTTCAAAATAATGATTGTTTTTAAGGAGTACTAGTTTAGTTCCTTCGTCCCAAAGTTTAAAAGTGAAAGGGCCAGTGCCAACAGGGTTTCTTCTAAAATTTAACTTATAATAGTCAATGGCTTCTTCAGGGATGACACTAAAAAACTTCATGGTTAAAACACTTGGAAACGCACTGAATGGTTTTTTTAAATAGATCTTTAGCGTGCTGTCATTGGTAGCTTCAAAGCCTTTGTGTCCCGATCGGGTATTCTGGTCAATAACGTCCATCAGATTGGCAGCGGCGCTCACCCTGCTGTCAAAGAGCCTGTAAAAACTAAATACAAAATCACTGGCCACCACTCTCCTCCCTTTCGAATTTTTAAAACAAACATTGTCGTGGAAGAAAACATCGCGTCGGAGGTAAAACGTGTAAACAGTACCATCTTCGTTTATGGTATATTGACGGGCGATGCAGGGGATTACATTCAGACTGTCGTCCATCTGTAACAAACCGTTAAACAATTGATTTACCGGCCAGATATTCTCAAAATTACTTGCAGCTGCAGGGTCCAGGGAGGTTAGACCGTTCATCTCATTGTAATTAAATACCTGGCGCTTGTCACTTTCTTTTTTGTTCGACGGTGAACATGAAACAAGTAAAAATGAAATAAAAGTAATTGCAGTGTAAATCGTGCGCATTTACAAATATGCCCATTGAAAGGGCTCAAACCAAGCCCATTCTATTTATTCTATGCACAGCTGGATGTGAAGAGTCGCTAGGGCTGTACCGGAGCTGCCGCATCAGTTTTTTTGGCAGGATCAAAATCAAAACTGAGACTAATGCGCCAGGTGTTTTGCAGTGGATTATTTAATTTTGTAGGGATCAAATAAGATGCATCAACCGTAATTACACTTAATTTGAATCCAAGTCCAGCTGTAAAAAATTGCCGACCGCCTTTGGTTTTATTTTCATAAAAATAACCACCTCTTATGGAAAGAACATTGTTATAATTGTATTCTAAACCCGAACTGATGTTTATTTCCCTTAACTCTTCTTTAAAACCACCAGGGGCGTCGTTAAACGATTGTAAAATTCCGGTTGCCACATCCACTTTTGGATTTTTACCTGACTCGATGATAGCATCACCCGTTGCGGGATCTATTTCTTTTTCGGTAGTTGGGTTACCATTTGCATCGAGTTTGTATTTATAAATGGGCGGGGTAGGAACTAATAATTTATTAAAGTCAAGGTAAAGACCAATAGTGTTGTATTGATCTATTTCAGTTTTTAACCCCCCACCCAAACGCATATTCATTGGAATAAAATTCTCATCGTTAGAGTATTTTATTTTAGCCCCTATATTTGTAAATGCAAGCCCCCCGGTGGCTACGGCTTTTTTATCTCCCAGGCTGAATTTGTCGCTTTTGTAAAACATGGTAACGTCGGCTGCACCCGTACTGGCTGCATTTCCGGTACTGCCATTAAAATACACCCTGCTAATTCCAGAATTAATAAAACGAGCAGATACCCCTAATGAAAAGTTTTTTGAGAGTTTTTGCGAGAAGCTGGCGTCAACAGAAAATTCGTTAGGAGTGTAATCCTGATAATTAAAACCAGTAGCGTCTGTGAGTTCAATGCTTCCAAGGCTGAAATAGCGAAGAGATGCACCAATGGTTTGGTTTTTGTTAAGCTTCACATAGCCTGAAATGTAATATAACCAAATGTCAGGCACCAGACGTCTGAGCCATGGGGTAGCGGTAAGCCCAATTCCGAATTTTTTTTCGGCGAATGCAAGTTTACTGGCGTTCCAGTAATTGGCATTTGCATCGGGCTCCGTAGCGGCGCCCACATCCCCCATAGCGCCTTGTTTGCTATCAGGACTAATCATTAAAAACGGCACGGCGGTAGTTATTGGGTTTAAAGTAGCGCCTCCCAATTCGCCAGTACTTACTTGCCCTAAAAATGTTTTTGACCCAATTACGCTTATCAGGATTAATAGTATCTTATTCATCAATATCTTATTTACTTGCTCGTAAGCGAGAACGCCAAATTTACTAATTTAGTATTACCAATTTTTCTATTTTTTCTGCTTTTTTATTATCTGTGTTTAAAATGGCAAGTTTATAAATGTAAACCCCTCTTGCCAGTTTGTCTCCAAAATCATCTTTTCCGTCCCATTCAATGCCTTCAGGCCGGTACCCCTCACACGTGACTGATTTCTGAATGGTTTTTACGACTTTTCCACTAATCGTGTATACCTGGATGGTAATTCTTAAAGGGGTACAAGCCTGATTATGTTCAAAAAAGAACTGGGTTTGCGTGGTAAACGGGTTAGGATAATTTAACACATGCCGAAGGGCGAGTTCCGCACTTTTGGCGACAATAAAATCTGCATCAACGGTAGTGGAATTGTTTTGAATATCCCACACCTTGAAACTGAGGCGGTGTTCCCCCTCAGGAATATCCGAAAAGGGGTAACGAACAACCCCACTTTGATAGCTGTTTAAATTGGCTTCATAATAATCGTTCAGCACAACAGGACTGTTTCCGGTAGCATCCAGTACAACCGATATGTCGTGACCAATGCTGTTTCCCGCAGTGTTAATTCCACTTGAATCAACGAGGTTGGCAATTAGTACAGGTTTTTCGTTGGTGGTACCGCCATTCACAAAATTCTTGTCGTTCAAATACAGGTTTATTTGCGGACCATCGTAATCGGGTGAAACATTTTTCGAAATGCCCCCCACAATTACATTACTGTATGACCCAGACGCGTCGGTTGAACCATTTGTAGCATAATAACTTATTCGTCCGCGGCCCGACGCAAAACTGATATCTTTTGGAACAATAAAGGTCAAGGAAAAGTCACCATTCGTTACCTGAGATTTACCACGGTATAAAATGTTTTTCTGGGTTTGAAATTGAAAAGGGATAGCATCTGTAGAAACAACGGACGATTCATAATCGTTTAACAGGCACACCGCGGTATTTTCCTTATCAAAAACAGATGAATAAACAATCCCATTGTAGTTAGTTAGTTTGTTGCCCAACGTATCTGCTACAAATCCCTTAATGGTCACTTTTGCCAAAGCGCTAAGCGTGTCCGAACTTGAACCACTTACCGCGGTGCTATTTATTTCGGAAGTTACCACTTTTTGTTCCGGGTAGGCCAGCGGCATTGCAGGGTCGCCCAGCAAGTGAAAATTGGCATAATAAATATCTTGCGTTATCGATGATTTGGTCGCCTGGATGCAGTCTCCCAGGGTTGGCCATTTGCCATTTTTTTTAGTAAATAAAGCTTTTAACAAGGTTTCATTTAAAGTATAATTGGGAGTGGAATACGCGAGCCGACAGGTTGTAAATAAAGCAATGGCACCGCCTTTTGGGTTTAAAAGACACAGTTCGCCGGCCGAGGTTCTGGCTGGATCATCGTAACGGCTGAACTCGCAGGTGGCGGTTATAAATAGAAATAGTTTATTGAAATTATCGAACGCGTTAATCGACGGAATATTCACCATTCGTTCTTCGGTTAATCCAACTTCTCCGCCATGACCGGTATAGTTGAAAATCAAGATTCCTTTTTTTACGCGCCGTTTAAGATCTTCTTCGGCATCGGGGTATCTTTTCCCTCCCGGCGTGCTTAGTCGTTGGTAAGCGTCGAGAAACACCTTATCAATGTTAAAAAGAGAACTTTTATTCCGAACAACATTAGTTAGCTTATTCGCGTCGCGCATGTGTAAAGCCCAATCCTTGTCATCTGCAAGAAAAAGCAACCAATTGCGCCAATCGCTCATAGTGGTTTCGTTGGTATTACAGTTTTCGGGCGCCTGGTCGGCGATTTTGAAATTGTCGTCTTTCTTATAATAATTTTCAATTTTAGTTACAACCGCGTTTACCTCTGTCACACTGCGACACGTAAGCCTTCCAACACCCAGATCCACCGTTCCATATCCTTCCGCATCATAACCTTCATCATCACTCATCAATCCAAAAAAATCGTCGGTGGCTACGCTGTTGGTAAAAGACAAGGAGTTATGCGATTGGTAAGTAGGAATGACATTGCTATTATTTAAAAGGCTCCTGATTTTATTTTTATAGGAGCCATCCCCCATCAAACACACATATTTGACAGGTTTTCCTGAACTGAAATTTCTTTTGTAGATCATTCTTACGAAATCACGGATGGCCGAAATATCCTGTCTGCCGCTGCTAAATTCGTTGTAAATTTGATCGGTTGTAGCAATGGCGGAAGTGTAACCCTCGTTTTTTTGATGAAGTGCTGCCAACCTCTGAGCGGCCGGTAAAAAGGTGGGATGTGTTACAATAACATAATCCGCTTGCATAATCGAATGCAGGTTTTGATTGGGGACCTTTCCAACATAAACGGGCGAATAAAAATCTGTTTGCGGAGTCAGGCAATACTCATTAATAGAATCACACCTTGCGTTAAAGCTAATGGTGTTGCCGATTGTCTTAAACTGTTGAATAAAAGCATTGGTCGGATCTGTTACGTTCCATAACACGGGGGTTACTGTGTTTATAGAAACACTGATCGAGAACCCACAAATATTTCCTGGCTTCGAAACACGACTATCCCTGAACTGAAATTGTTTTGAATTTAATTTTAATTGACGACGAGCGTTAACCGTTAATTTGTCTAACCAACCAATTGAGTTAGCAGTCAGTTTTGTAACGGTAATCGCCAGGCTTGATCCATTGCTGTTCATTGCCGTGCCAGTTACTGCGTTCTCAGCGCCATAGTCAGAAAGATAATAGTTGACATTAACCCCGCCGGTTCCAACCACGTAATTTAATCCGTTGCCCGTTATGGCATATTTTGTACTATCGTTGCTCCGACTCATGAGCGACGTTTCGGCAATAATACTGTCGTTAATAATAAAGTCTCCGTCAATCCAGTTAAATAAATACGAAGTAGTTAAATCAAAATACTCACCGTAAAAATTCCGTCCACTTTTGGTAAAGTTGAAAATATTCTCCTCATGAAAATTGTAATAATCGTAAGAATTGCTTGACACGTTTGGTGTCAGAAGGGACGAAGGCATAGAGACAATACGTTTTCCCACTCCAAGATCCGTATTCAAAAAATAAAAACTTGTATCGCTGTAAAGATTTTTGGTTGCCTGAAATTTTAATTTTGAGCCAGACTTGTTTTTTTTCCATTCTGTTGGACCTGTGGCATAAAAAAGGATATAATCATTATTGTCAAACAACGGGGTCGTATCCATAACAAGTTGAATAGGATTTTCGATCAGATCATCATATCGGAAATCGCTGTTTTTTTCGGGAAGCATCTTGCCGCCGTTACCATAAATTCTTATTTTAGATGGGTCGAGTTTAGACAGATCGATCCCCATAGTCGACAAAAACGTTTTGTTGATTTTGTATATTCCGCTTTGCGTAACGCCTATTTTGTACCAAGTACCCGATGCTAAAACCGAATTGGTGGTATTGGAATTGGTAGCGGCACCTCGAAGCACCGCGTTATTATTTCCATTTACTTGCCAGTTTACCTCATAATCAATGAGTTCTTCTAACTGACCGGACGCGCTACTGAACCGGAAAGGAAAAAGTTTGTAATGGTTTAAATTTTCCGCATTACAAATACTACCAAGTGCTTCAGTTTTAAACTCTGTTGACAGGTATTTGCCAAACACCCTCTTTATGACTGTAGCATGCGGTTCTGGCACCACCTGCGTGTTTTTAACCTTTAACACAGGTTTTGCGGTTTGATTATAGCCTGTGGTTTTGGCAATAAGGTAATAAGGAAGGTTATTTTTTCTATTGTCGTAAAAACAATCAGACATCTCCAACTTAAAAAAAACAGTGTCTTGCAGATTTGATTTTATTATATGAGAAGAATTTTGTACATTTTGCACCGCATTTGAATTTACAACAGGTGAAAGCGAAGATTGGGGTATTTTATTCTGACCAAAAACTGAACCGAGGCAAAGCGTTGATAGAAAAAAAGTAACTTTATAAAAGTTCATAGGAGTATTAACGGTATGTAATGTAAACAGCAAATTAACGGATTAGGTCATTAAAATATTGTTAAGATTTTATTTTTGTTTTTAAAAATGAATTTATATATTTGTCAAATAGGTTAGGTTAATATCTTCATATGAAGCAACAAATTCTGTTACCAATCATATTCGTGTTTACTATCTTTTGCTTCGATTTGAAGGCACAAGATCCACAATTCACACAATTTTACGCAAATCCGTTGTATTTAAACCCGGCCTTTGCTGGTACAGCCCGTTGTCCAAGAATTTGCATGAATTATCGTAATCAATGGCCGGCGCTATCAGCCCCTTACGTAACTTATTCAGCTTCTTATGACATGCATTTGGATCCGTTGGCAGGTGGTTTAGGCGTTCTGGTAACTACTGATGATCAAGCGCGTGGCACACTTAAAACAACTAATTTCAGCCTTTTGTACTCCTACCATGCTGCTATTACGAGGGAATTCTCATTAAAGTTTGGTATCCAGGCAACTTATTTGCAAAAATCGCTGGATAAAAATAAACTGAGTTTTGGTGATATGATCGATCCACGTCGTGGTTTTATCTGGAATACACAAGAAGCTGTTCCGTCTCAAAATAAGCGAAATGCTGACTTTTCAGCAGGTTTGTTAGGCTACAGTAAATACTACTTTTTTGGTTTCGCAGCGCATCATATCAATCAACCAAACGAAGGTTTACTGGGTGATTCTAAATTACCTGCCAAATTCACCGTTCACGGGGGAGCCATCATTTCTTTGGAAAAAGGGGATGAAAGTTATTTGTCTCCAAACATCCTGTTCCAGGCACAACAAAAATTTACCCAGTTAAATTTAGGTTTGTATTATAAAAAAGGCGCTTTTGTTGCCGGTTTGTGGTACCGAAGTGGTGATGCGGTGATCGCTTTGGTAGGCTTGCAAAACGATAACTTTAAATTTGGCTATAGTTATGATGTAACTGTTTCAAAATTAAGTGGTAACACGGCTGGGTCGCATGAAATTTCCCTGCAGGTTCAATTTGAATGCAAAACAAAACGCAGAAAATACAGGACGATCAGTTGTCCTTCTTTTTAACTATTTTTGTAACCTTTTTATAAATACAACGTTATAGCGTTTAGATTAGAAGTATCAACATGAATATAAAATGGATAAAAAACCGGAAATCGCTAGCCTTTATTGCGGCAGCTATGCTGGTTTCATGCTCTCAGGAACGTTCCGCCGTAACAGGTTGGGCGTATAACGATCCTACAAATGGTGGTTTCGAAAAACCGCCTTATGAGGAACAGGAAACAGGTCCTGGTCTGGTTCTGATTGAAGGCGGTACTTTTTCAATGGGACGCACGGAAAATGATGTTACTTATGAATGGAATAACGTTGCTCGCAGGGTAACGATTTCGTCATTTTATATGGATGAAACGGAAGTAAGTAATTTTTCTTACGTTGAATACCTTTTTTGGACTGGCCGCGTATTTGGTCCTACTTTCCCGGATATTTATTTCAAAGCGTTGCCTGATACTCTGGTGTGGCGCGAAAAATTGGCTTATAACGAACCTTATGTGGAATATTATTTGAGGCATCCGGCATACAGGGACTATCCAGTGGTGGGTGTTAACTGGTTACAGGCCAACGATTTTTGCGCATGGCGTACCGACAGGGTTAACGAGTTTATCCTTGTTCGGGAGGGGCTTTTGGACCACGTACCAACACCATCCGATCAGGATTATTTCAGTACAGATGCTTACATGTCTGGTAAATGGCAAGGGCAACTTAAAAGGAAATTACCTTCATTTGACGAACAAAATCCTGAGCGCGATGTGCGCATGGAGGATGGGATCTTTTTACCTAAATACAGGCTCCCAACCGAAGCTGAGTGGGAGTACGCTGCTTATGGCCTGATTGGTAACACAATCGGTGAGCGTATTACCGACCGCCGTATTTACCCTTGGAACGGTCATGGCGTGCGTAATGCAACCGATAAATACCTTGGTCAAATTAATGCGAATTTTGTACGTGGTGCTGGTGATTACATGGGCACAGCTGGCTTTTTAAACGATAATGCCGATGTCACCGCCCCTGTTTACAGCTATTGGCCAAATGATTACGGCTTATATAACATGTCAGGTAACGTTTGTGAGTGGGTGATGGATGTTTATCGCCCTAACACTTTGCAGGATGCTGATGAGTTTCGTCCTTTCCGTGGTAACATCTTTACCACCCAAAAACGTGATAGCACTACCTTGATTGGTGGTTTGGGTGGGGAAATTATCACAAATGTAGATGGCCCTGTTTATCAGAAATTTAAACACAAAGTAAACAACCCTACCAACCACGGTGTGAGCGGCGAAACAATTGAAGTAACGGATAGCGTATTAACAATTATGACCAATGATATTCAGGGGAATAATAACGCGACTCCTGAAGGAAAATCCGATATTCCGGGTCGTGTACAATGGAGAGAAGTTTCAAGCGCGGTATCTACTGATAATCTGGATGAACGCAGAAACTACAAAGCCGCCGATTATATTAACTACATGGACGGCGATGTGAATTCAAGTATCTATTACGCAGAAGGTGAAGAAGCATATTCCGACAAATCTGACAAAATGATGTACGAATACGCGAAAACCTCTTTGGTTAACGATAAGTCCCGTGTTTATAAGGGTGGTAGCTGGAGAGATCGTGCTTATTTCTTAAATCCGGGCGTTCGTCGTTTTCTAGATCAACGACAATCTAACGCTTGGTTAGGTTTCCGTTGCGCGATGACGCGTGTCGGCAGCCCGGTTGGTTTAGGTAAATAAATTCTGTTAATAAAAAGAATAAAACCCTTGAGTAAATAGCTTAAGGGTTTTTTATTTTGTAGGCATGCAAAATTACATTTCCATCCACGACTTATATGAAAAATTCCTGGCATCAAACCAGCTGATATCAACCGATACCAGGAAACTTCAACATGGGGCGATTTTTTTCGCGTTAAAAGGGACAAATTTTAACGCAAATGAGTTTGCCTCCCAGGCAATAGCTAATGGTTGCAGTTATGCCGTCGTAGACGATCCTAATTTTGTGTCAAGCCCACAAATAGTGTTAGTGAAGGACGTTCTAAAAAGTCTGCAGGAGCTAGCTACATTTCATCGCGGAAAGTATCGAATGCCAGTATTGGCCATTACAGGCAGCAATGCTAAAACAACACATAAGGAACTTATTAATGCAGTTATATCTAAAAAGTATAACACATTAGCAACGGAAGGGAATTTAAATAATCATATTGGCGTTCCCCTAACACTTTTAAAATTGAAGCCTGAGCATGAATTTGCGATCATAGAGATGGGCGCTAATCATAAAGGTGAGATAGGCGAGTTGTGTAAGATAGCCGATCCTGATTTTGGGCTTATTACGAATATCGGAAGTGCACACCTGGAAGGTTTTGGCGGAATAGAAGGCGTGAAGGTCGGTAAGAGCGAGTTATACAAATACATTAAAGGTAAAAATGGAAAGTCGTTTGTAAACGGGGATGATCAGGTGTTGTATGAGCTCGCTTTCGAGAACGATAAAATTACGTATGGGGCAAAAAAGCTGTATGATGTAATAGGTAAAAATTGCACAATTTCAGAAACCGTTAGTTTGAAATATACTACCCGTTACGGAGAGAAAGACTGGCAGTTGTTGCCACAGATAACTACCCAAATAACCGGCAATTATAATTTTATTAATTGCCTAGCAGCCATATGTGTTGGCAATTATTTTAAAGTCGAAGATCACCTTATAAAAGAAGCTCTTGAGAATTATGTACCATCCATGAATCGTTCCCAGTTAGTGAAGACAAAGAAAAATACACTACTTTTGGACGCCTATAATGCTAATCCGAGTAGTATGGGCGTGGCCATTGATAATTTTAAGAACTATACATCCGACCGTAAACTCGCGTTATTGGGCGACATGTTTGAGCTCGGTGAATTTAGCGCGGAGGAGCACGAAAAGATAGTTCAACGTCTAAAAGAGTCCATGATAACAGAAGCGATTCTTGTAGGGAACGAATTTTTTAAATTAAAGGAAACAGGGTTTGTCCAATTTAGAACTACTCAAGAGTGTAAGGAATACCTTGAGAATAAAAAGGTGGAGGGTTATACGATTCTTATTAAGGGATCAAGGGGAATGAAAATGGAAACGTTACAGGAGGTTTTATAAATGAGCTATTTTAAGAAAAATAAATTAATAAGTTTTATTGTTATTGCCATGCTATTTGGCCTTTTGTTGGGCTATGGCATAAATAAATCTCTCGCCACGAATAAATTTCATTATAGCGGCGTTGAGGTTGAAAAAATTAAAAACCCGGTGGTGAAGGCAAAAGTGCAGCAGAGTATGAAGCAGTATGAAGAGCAAGTTTTTAGAGAATCAAAAAAAGAGGTTGCCGCTAACTATTCGATACTCAGTGATATTTTTTTACACCTCATTAAAATGATCATTGCGCCGCTTGTGTTGGCCGTTTTGGTAATAGGGGTAGCTAAAGTCGGGGATTTTAAAAGCGTGGGAAGGATTGGGTTAAAAACCCTGGTTTATTTTACGAGTGTAACTTTGATTGCATTGGCATTGGGTTTATTAGTGGTTAATTTGTTTGAACCGGGAAAGGTCATGCATCTTGATCTTCCATCGAATAATGTGGAAACGGGAATTAAAACGTCTGTTCAAACTTCAAAGAATTTCATTGATCATATAATACCTGAAAGCATCATCCGTTCAATGGCTGCTAATGATATTCTGCCAATTGTTGTTTTTGCCTTGTTTTTTGGGGTGGCTGCAGCTAGTATTGGATCGGCGGGATTACCTATCATAAAAGCGTTTGATAGTTTGAGCCATGTGATGTTTAAGGTGACAAATTTCGTTATGAATTTTGCCCCAGTTGGGGTTTTTGGAGCTATAACGGCTGTTGTCATTCAACAAGGACTCGATGTTTTAGGCGGGTACCTCTACCTGATTCTTTGTTTTTTTGGGGGGTTGTTGTTTTTTATTTTTGCCGTATTATTTGTGATCTGCTTGTTCTTCCGGATCAATTATTTCAGGTTGTTAAGGGACATAAAAGAACCCATTTTATTGGCATTTAGTACTGCCAGCAGTGAAAGCGCTATGCCGAAGACCATTGAAGCTTTAGAAAAACACGGCATCAGCAACAGGATTGTAAGTTTTGTTTTGCCATTGGGCTATTCGTTCAACCTGGACGGAAGTATCATGTATATGACGTTTGCTACTGTATTTATTGCGCAAAGTTATGGAATGGATATCGGGATGGCCGACCAGATAAAAATGATGCTAATCCTTCTGATAACAAGTAAAGGAATGGCAGGCGTTCCAAGGGCGTCATTGGTGGTGATTGCAGGTATGTTAAGTTTATTTAAAATTCCGGGCGAAGGCTTACTTTTATTACTGGCAGTCGATCAACTTTTGGACATGGGTCGAAGCGCAACGAATGTTATTGGTAATGCAGTAGCAAGCGCGGTGGTAGCAAGACTGGAGGGTGAAAAATTCTAATCGCCCGGCATTTTTCCAGGTAAAATCACCCATTTTTTTTACACCTGAATAAATACTAAATTTGCGCCTTTAAAATAAAGAGCAGTGGATAAAAAATCGTTAATAGGACTTGGGTTAATAGCGGCAATTTTAGGAGTTTGGTTGTACCTAAGTGGGCCTACAAAAGAACAAATAGCACGAAATAAAGTGATCAAAGATTCTATTGCACTGGCTCAACGTAAGCTGGAATTGATAGAGTCGGCCAAAATAGCAGCTGGCCAGGTAGTGGTGCAAGATTCTATCCGCCAAAAACCAGTTTCATCCGATTCGGCGAAGGCGGCGGATGTATTAAGTAATTACCGTGATTTTGTACCAGCCTTGTCGGGAAAAACTCAGACGTTTACGATCGAAAATGAGAATATTAAAGCAACTATTTCGAACAAAGGCGGAGTTATTGAAAAAGTTGAATTAAAACAATACAAACGTTCGGGATCTTCAGAAAATCTTGTTTTATTCGATAAGGACTCAACGTTCTTTGCACTTAAATTGAATGCGTATGACAGATCGCGCATGTTTTCTACTGATAGTTTTTACTTCAAGCCTGTTTCAACAACTGCTTCAGCCATTGTTTTAAGACTTGAGACATCACAGGCAGGCAGCTATATTGAATATTCCTATTCGTTGAAGCCAAATGATTACATGGTGGATTCCGAAATTCGCTTTGTAGGCATGCAAAACATTATTTCGCAAACAGAGGATCAATTGCAATTGAATTGGAGTATGCTTTACCCAAGTCAGGAGGCCCACATTGATAAAGAAAGAGAATCTGCAACGATCTATTTTAAACAGGACATCAACAGTCCGGATAATTTGAGTCCTTTAAAAGATGAAGAAAAAGAGTTGAGCGACGCGGATATTAAATGGGTCTGTTTCAGGCAACAATTTTTCAATTCGTCGATTATTGCTAATGGCGTTTTTAACAAAGGTGGGAGTTTTATCAAGTCAGCACAAAGGTCAAATAGTAATGATGTTGTTTTGGCGGTGAATAGTGAATTAGGCATTCCTTACGGGCATACCGGCAATGAAAAATTTGCATTTCGTTTTTATTTCGGCCCTAATCACTTTCACACCTTGAAGCAATATGACATTGGCCTTGAGGACATCATACCTACCGGGTGGAGCGTTTTCAGTTATATTAATAAATGGCTCGTTATTCCTTTATTTAATTGGTTAGGGAATCTCAATATGGGAATAGTGATCCTTATTCTCACCATTATAGTTAAAATATTATTATTACCAATCGCCTATAAAACATACATGAGCGGTGCGCGGATGCGGGTACTTAAACCGGAAACAGACGCGCTGGCGGTTAAGTATGAAAAGAATCCGGATCCACTTAAAAAACAGCAGGATCAAATGGCCTTGTATCGAAAAGCAGGGGTAAATCCGCTTTCAGGATGTTTGCCGCTTTTATTACAGTTCCCGATCTTAATTGCGTTGTTCGCTTTTATTCCTGCCTCCATTGAGCTTCGTCAGCAAGGGTTCTTGTGGGCGAATGATTTGAGTACTTTTGACAGCATCTGGGACTTTGGTTACGTACCTTTTATCAACTGGGCTTATGGAGACCACGTTAGTTTGTTTGCCGCCTTGATGTTTGTAAGTACAATTATTTATACATACATGAACAGCAGTCTTATGCCGCAACAGGGCAGCGCACAAATGCCTGGCATGAAGTTCATGATGTACTTTATGCCGGTTATTTTCCTGGCGGTAATGAATAAGTATGCCGCAGGTTTAAGCTGGTATTATTTTTTGGCGAATATGTTTACGTTCCTTCAAAATTTTCTGATTAAAAAAGTAGTAAGCGATAGCAAAATAAGAGCGCAGTTAGAGGAAAATATGAAAAAACCCGCTAAAGTTTCTAATTTTCAAAAGCGTCTTGAGGAAATGGCAAAACAACGCCAGATTCCTGCCAAAAAGAAATAGACACCTTGTTCAATATGTTAAAAATGCTGGACAACCCGGCATTTTTAATTTTTTGGTACTCTTAAATAATTTCTTTTATTTTGTAAAGCAAAATGTTTAAGAATAAATTCATAAAAGGTGCTGTTTCATCTCTTTTGGTACTTATGGCCCTGTGGGTCGCAACGCCTAAAGTTTATATCCACGAGCTTTTACATCACAATCACAGCGGAATACAAATTGGTAATGAAACCAAACTTCAATCCCAGTCGACAGATGATTGTGATTTTAATGAATACGATAAACCTGTTTATTTCAATATTTTTAAGTTCATAAGTAACTTAGTTCCTCTCAAACCTCAAAACGCAATTCAAAAAATTGAGAAAGCACTGAGCCTGTCTCAGATATGTCATTCTATCTCTTACCTGCGTGGCCCTCCTGTAACTGAATAATTCTGTTCAGTCCCTTTATTTTTCATTTTATTTTTCATGCGTTTTCAAACGCATAAACAATGGGTTTTGATATTAAATAGATACATAGCCACATGCCTTTTTTTTATGGCATGTTATCTTTCCATTTCTCAAAATTGTGATTTGGTCTTAAAGGTATCACTTCGCGACCTCGACAATAATGAGGAACTTAGTTTTGCAGTGGTGAAACTTATCGATTCCGAAAAAATTATGCAAACCAACGAACATGGCGAGTTTAGTCTGAGTGGTTTATGTAGAGGCAACTATAAATTTTTAATCCAGCACTTTGGGTGCAGAGATACAACTATCTCTCTGGAACTTTTGAAGTCTATGAAAATTACACTGAGACTTCCGCACAGCGTGAACGAACTTAAGGAGGTGGATATCATGGACAAACGTTCTGAAATGAAGCGGACTCAAATTGTCAATGAACTGTCTAAAGAGGAATTGCAAAGCACAAAGGGGCAGAGCTTAGGTGATATTCTGAAAAATATAACTGGTGTGACAACCCTGAATACGGGTGCTACCATTTCCAAACCTATGATACATGGTATGCAGGGTAATCGTGTGTTAGTTCTTAACAACGGGGTACGTCAGGAAGGGCAACAATGGGGGAATGAGCATGCGCCGGAAATAGACCCATTTATGGCAAAAAAAATCTCTGTTGTAAAAGGCGTTAGTGCGATTCGCTATGGAAGCGATGCCCTTGCAGGGGTGGTGCTGGCAGAACAAGATGAATTGCCAGATACATCTGCGGTTACAGGCGAAGTAAATATTGCCGGATTAAGTAATGGTCGAAACGGATCGGCATCTGCACGGCTTCAGGGTAGTTTTGAACGGTTAAAATATTTTAGCTGGCGTGCGCAGGGAACCGTTAAAAAAGCAGGCAATATAAAAACACCGGATTACTACCTGGATAATACAGGTATGAATGAACGTAATTTTTCTTTTAACTTGGGGTATCACCGGAAAAAGTGGGGAACGGAAATTTACTATTCGCAGTTCAATACAGTAATCGGGATTTTTAAAGGTTCACACATTGGCAATTTAAGTGATTTGCAGTATGCTCTGAAGTACGGAAAGCCGGCGGATAGCTTGGCGGATTTTTCTTACAAGGTTGATAGACCCAGACAGGCTGTAGAACATGAATTAGTAAAAAGCGTTACACACTATCACTTTTCACCCAGGTGGCGCGGTATGGTTCAATATGCCTGGCAACACAATATCCGTCAAGAATACGATAATCGTCGGCTTACAGCAACAGAAAGGGAAACGCAGGTTGTTGCCCCTGACCTGGATCTTAGAATAACAACACAAACCGGCGAGGCGATTATAGAGCATGATAACATCAGATCGTTTCGGGGAATGAGTGGTGTTAGTTATATGCGTCAGTCTAATACATACAAAGGAAGATTTTTTATCCCAAATTATATAAATAACACCTGGGGTGTTTTTTTAACGGAACGTTATGTGATGCCTCACGTTGAATTTGAGGGTGGGGTGCGTTACGATGAAAAGTATCTGCAGTCTTTTTATTACATCGATAAAGTGTGGAGTACAGCTAATAAGCGTTTTAAAAATGTAACCGGTAATGTAGGTGCTATTTGGAAAGTGGATTCTACTTTTAATGTTTTTTTTAACACGGGTACGGCCTGGCGTGCGCCAGCACCCAACGAGCTTTATAGCAATGGCATCCACCAGGGAGTTAGTTCTATTGAGCGGGGCGACAGCAGTTTGAAATCGGAAACCTGTTACAACGTTACGCTTTCGGGAATTTATCGGATAAAAAAAATGAATTTAGAAATGACCGTCTACCACAATCAGTTTCATAATTTTATTTACCTCCAACCTTCCAACACCATGGAATTGACGATTCGTGGCGCATTTCCGGTGTTTAATTACACCCAGGCTAATGTTAGAATCAGTGGCGTGGATTTGAAGACGGAGTATTTGCTTTCGGATAAGCTGTCTTTTCTGATAAGGGGAATGATGGTGCGCGCCTGGAACTACGATATAAACGACTATCTCATTTATATGCCGGGAGACCGGGGTGACCTGTCGGTAAAACTCAAACTACCCAAATTTAAATTTGTAGATGATTGGTATGTTCAGGTGAATAATTCGTTTGTGGCAAAACAATGGCGCGTTCCTGCAAGTGTTGATTTCGCTCCTCCTCCCGAAGCCTATTATTTACTGGGGATGAATGTTGGTGCAAATTTTAAATTCGGTCGTCAAACTGTTTATCTTAATCTTGGTGTAACCAATGTTCTGAATAACCGTTACCGGGAGTATCTGGATCGTTTCAGGTATTACTGCGACGCTCAGGGAACGTCTTACAATTTGCGATTGACCGTTCCACTGGTGCTTTATGATCAAAAAGTAAAATCCGGGCGATAATCGATAAAATTAAGATGATAAGACATCTCTTTAATTCACCAATAGTTATTTGCCTTGCTTTCTGCGTTCCGTTGTTGACTAACTGTGGGAAAAGTCCTGACTGTTGGGGTGAGGATAAGAATAGCGGTATTATAGAACAGTCCATCGATATTCCCTGTCCATACATAAATAGCAATGAGCGCATAGTGATTACAAGCGATTCGGTTTACAGAAAATATTTTGATACGTTGTATTGTAAGCCACCGACTATAGATTTTAATGCTAGCAGCCTTTTAGGATTAACCGCAAGGGGCGGTTGCACCATGAAAGTGAAAAGGGCCGTTACAATTAACGCCGAAACAAGAGAATTTGTGTATAAAGTCATTGCAAAAGACTGCGGTGTATGCCGGAAATCTGTTATCACTTATAACTGGGTGCTTGTACCAAAAATTCCTGAAGAATGGACCGTTAGATTTGAGCTGGAAGAAAAGTAATAACTACCTGAAGTTATTTTGGATCAGTAAAACATTTTTGGTTGGTAAAAACGATTGGGTTATTATCGAAATTAAATCCCGGAACATTTCCAATTATCGGGCGTTTTGTTTTTATATTGTTTAAGGCAAACGGTCCGGTTAAAGTAATCTGCGTAAAACCTGTATTCCGGTTACGCAAAATTCGAAATTTTAATTTCCCATAACCTATGATTTTTGTTTTTGTGACATTATATCACTGCAGTTCTTTTGTTATAAAAAAAATATCAAATACTTTTGGAAACATAACCCACTTTGATATGGTTGAAATGTTTAAACTAATGAACTATGAAAAGTAAGAACGCGACAGAGGACAGGAAAACTGACCTGCAGGGTTATCTGGAAGGTGCTGAAATGGCAGGTTATCCGGATAAAATATCAAACATGAGCGAAGAAAATTTTCCTGAGAAACAGCAGGAAAAGAAAAAGGAAGAACGGTTAGCACGCACGCCAAAAGGCAGGCAAGCGCGTATTTCGGTGCCTACTTTTGATGGTTTGCAGATGCTGAGTGTTGATGATATTGTAAAATGCGTGGCGCACGAAAGTTATACCGAGATTGTTTTGATTTGTGGCACAAAATTTATGGTTTCACGGAATCTCAAAGAATATCAGGATATGTTATCGGAGTTTAATTTTTTCAGAATCCATAATTCAATCCTAATTAATTTACGGCACGTGAAAAAATATGTGCGGGGGGAAGGCGGCTACGTAATGATGTCGGATGGTCAGAGTTGTGAAGTGTCGCGCCGAAAAAAACAAGAGCTGGTAAACCGGCTTTCAATCATTGAGTTTTAAACACCACTTCTTTTTTATTAAGGCCGATTATTTTTTAAATCGACCACCTATCAATTTGCCTTAGGTTTTTTTTTATAATGATAGTTGTTTTGTTCCATATAAACTTTAATACAAACAACTATGAAAAAAACTGCAACCCTTGTACTGGCTTTACTGACTCTAGCTTCGGTAGCACAGTACAATAATACGTACGACGTAAACGCGAATACAGACAACCTTGCGCCGTCGTTTGTTATTACCAATCAACTCGCGGAATCAATCACCGTGTCGTTTGGTTCCGATGCGCCTACGGCTCCAAGGAGGGATTATTTTATCCTTACTAAACACGACGCTTTTGGCAATGTAATTTACAACAACCGCATTGACCCCTTTAACGCGCCATCTGATGGATTTACTAACGTAGAGGCATTAATTCAAACAGCCGACGATGGCGTTTTAGTGGCGGGTTACTATTACCGTGATCAGGACTTTGTGGAACAACCTTTTTTAATTAAAGTGGATGTTAATGGTAATTTTCAATGGGCAAGAATTTATTTTGTAAATCAGAAACCAATTGTGAATGCTGCAAGAAATAAAATTTCTTTGTGTCGCGTTTTTAACGACGATACGGAAAATTACTTTATTGTGGCGGCAGGCGATTCAGACTACAATCCTGGCGTTGATGTTGCAACCAATGTGGTTAAAGTTGATGCAAATGGGACAATGATCTTTTCTAAAAAGTATTACAATACCAATCCTACTCAATTTACAGCTACCAGAGAGTGGCCTGGTGACATCGACTTTACTAAAAAAGACAAGTTGTTTATGATTACAGGTTACCGGGAGGATGCCACGTTGACTACCAAACAACGACTGATGTATTTTTTCGGAATAGACAATAACGGAAATGTTGTCACGAAATTCACTACGCTCGCTTCGAAAAGTGTGCCAATTGACGAGGACATGGTCTATGATCCGAACAAAGATGTGTTTGCCACCACCTTTACTCATGCAAAAAATAGTTATGTACAAGGCACAGGTTCTGTAATTGGTTTCATTACCATTGATGCCAACCTGATTGTTGCAAATCCAAAATATCTATGGCATAAAGAAGCTTCAGAGCATAACGGACGTTCTATTTCACTTTGCAGCAGCGGCGATTACCTGCTGTGCTCAGGTATTTACGATAATACATCTGTGTTTGTTAATAATCCGGCCTGGTTAAAAGTAGATGCGAGCGGCACCCCGGTGTCTGCCCTTTTGCGTTATAATATCAAGGATGATGTGTATTTTGGACATCATGCAACCACTTTCAATCCTAACACCGGAGATGAGGAGTACATACTGGTAAACGAGCATAAAACAGATCTCCGTATGATTCGCACAGATGTAAATGGAAAAGCATGTGGGGTAGACAAATTTGAGCCGTATGTAAAAGAATACACACCTAAGCAAGCCTTTTACAAATACGATTTCAAAGAACAGGGTGATTACAAAAAATATGAGGTGTATGAAAAGCTATTTAACCCTGACTACCGCAAATGCGAGGGTGATGGCACCAGCTATCGTACTACCGGTATTGCTCAGGTTGAAGCGGGAGAATCCACCTTATTTGTGTACCCTTCGGTAGTATCATCGGCAAACTTGCATCTGGTGTTAGTAAATGGGTCTAATGCACTTGTGAAGATGGAGTTATACAACCTAGCCGGCCAGTTAATTTATTCAAATAACCAGATTGCTACTGGCAAAAACGAGTTGGATATTCAAACAGGTTTATCTGCCGGCGTTTACCTGGCGAAACTTTATGGAGCTGAAGGACAGCCAGCCAGAACCGCGAAAATTGTGGTAACCGAGTAATTCAAATAACAACATCGTAATAAAAAAGGTCACCAATCGGTGACCTTTTTTTATTAAACTCCTTACGGTTTGAACTCGGGATGAACATGCTTGGTAAGTAAATGCCCTCTACTTGATGTACTAAGCGGATTAATTAATGGTTTTACTCTGGAAATCTACCATGATAAAGTCTTCAAGCGTATAACGTTTGCCGTCTTTGAATACGACAATCCAGGCATCCGTTTGTCCTTTGGCAATTACTTTTTTGCGGTGTTTTTCAGCTTCTTTTAAGGTTTTAAACTCTTTTTGTGTAAAGCGCGTGATTCCGTCGGGAAAAGTTTCTGAATCGACTTTACCTAGTCCTTTGAGGTTTTGGTATTTAAAGTTCGCAGGCATTCGATAGGCTCCGATCTGAACTTTGAATGTAAGATCTTTGGCGCAATAGTTACCAGCAAGTGCCAACAACTGGCTATAGAATGATGGATCATTAAGCGATTTACTTTTTAATGGGCTAAGGTCGGGGAGTTGTTCGTCACACAAGCCGCTTTCAGCCTCTTTTTCTAACACTTCAGAGTTTGCTTCCGGTTTTTCTTCCTTGATTTTCTTTGTTTTTTTGGTGCTTACTTTTTCCTTTGGGCTTTCCACTTTTTCTTCTGTGGGAAGGGGGGTAGTTTCATTTTTTACCTGTTCCGTTACCGATTTTTCTTCTGGTTTTACGTCAATGGGTTTTGATTCCACGGTTTTTGTCTCTACCGGGTTTGTCTCTACCGGGTTTGTAACCATTACGGCATCTTTTTTAACACTGTCTTTTGCAGCTTCAGTGGCTTTTTTCGCAGCAACTACATCTGCAGAAAACAAATGGAAGTCCTTGTTTTTTTCTACGTAAGCATTTAGATTCTCGATATCTAATGTCTCTTCAACCGTTTCAAAACCTTCACAGCTAATTTTGAACTGATAAATAGAACCAGGGCTAAGCGCCATCAGGTATTTTCCGGTAGATTTATCGGAAATATAAGGCCCTATATTTTCTTTTCCGGCTTTCAGAACTTCAATTTTTGCCTCTATGGGTTTATCGTTACCATAAACCATGCCTTTCAGCAAGGCAACTATTGGTTTCTCGCCCAATATTCCGGGGGTTACCATGTAGATGTCTTTTTCACCGCGTCCGCCAGCACCGGCTCTATAACTGCTGAAAAATCCCTTATCTCCTTTTGAATTAATTACATAAAAACTGTCATCGTTTGTCGTATTCAATGGAACTCCCATACTTTTAGGTTCTGTCCAGTCATTATCTTTTTTTATGGTAAACATGATATCATACCCCCCAATACTTAAGTGGCCCTTAGAACTAAGGAATAACGTAATGCCATCGGGGTGTATAAAAGGAGCGTCGTCGTCGTATGCCGTGTTGACTTTAGGGCCCAGGTTAATGGCGGGACCCCAGTCTCCATTAATCAGTTCGCTTACCCAAATGTCTCTGCCTCCCATACCGCCAGGTCTCTCGCTTGAAAAGTAAAGGAATTTTCCATCCGCGGAAACAGAGCAAGACCCCTCCCAATATTCAGGCGTATTAATATTGGCGTTTAAGGGTTCGGGCTTTGAAAATTCATTGTTGTTAAGTTTACTCACATAAATGTCTCCCGAATTTTTAGCATCGCTAAAGAAAACAAAAAGTTTTTGTCCGTCGGGGGAGATGGCGATTGCCGCATCATTCCCGTTGGTATTGAGTACATCTATTGGATTGGGGTTTCCCCAAGAACCATCCGCTTTTTTTTCACTCTTGTAAATGTCCAATAAGTATTTACCGTTGGGGTCAGGCTTCAGGCTTTCATTTTGTTTGCCTCCTGTGCTTTTTGCACCCGCATAAGTAAAAATCATTATTGACTCGTCGGCGGTAATTACCGGAACAGCTTCCAGTTCGCTGGTGTTAATTGGCGGCCCTAAGTTGGTGATATCAGCGATTACTTTATTTTGGATCAACTGTTTTCCGTTTTTGCAGTTTAAAATTCCAAGGGTGGCATCCGCCACAATGGCTTTGTCTTCTTCTTTTTTGCTGCCAGAGAGAGCTTCTACCAGTGGCTCTAAAACGGCGAGCGCCTCGTCGAACTTGTAATTCACCTGATAAGCCTTTCCAAGATAATAATCCGCAGTGGCGCTTTTTGTTTCATTTTTCATTTCTTGAAAAATTTCAATAGCCCTGGCGTTTTTTTCAGGAAAATAAAGACAGCATAGACCAAGTTTTAATTTATAATCTTCTTCCTTCGGATATTTGGCATTTAGTTTGTCGAACATCAAATAGGCTGTAGCATAGTCGCCGCTATTAAAATACATATAAGCTTGGTCTTCTTGTTCCGTTTTTGTTTGCGCAATTAGGGAAGACGAGAGGCATAAGAACAAACATGCGATCACAAATTGTAGATAGTTGCTTTTAACCATGATTAAGGAGTATAATTAATTATTTAAAAATTGCAATAAAAGCTCGTTAAAACCTATGTAAAGGTACAAACTTATTAAGAATGGTCTTTTAATAAGTTAAAATCTATTATTTGATTACCAGCTACATCTGCATGGCGGGCTAAAGTAAATAATTGTATTGGGTAACATTAATTGAATACTGTCCTGATGATTTTGTGGGATAAGTATATTTCGCAAATCCATTGATTTCAGGTTTTTTAAATTGGCTAACGTTTCCGGGTAATAGTCCAGATTATTGCTCCATAAATCCAGGTACTCAAGATTTTCAAGCTCCCCAAAACTATAAGGCAGCCTGGCAATTTCGTTTTGGTTGGCATTAAAATATTTTAAATTTTTGTTTTTACCGATATTGTTCGGGAGGGCTTCCAGCGCATTTTTACTCACAATGAGGTATTGAAGGTGCTTAAATAGAGGGAGTGAATCGGGGAGTTCTTTGAGGTTGTTTTTAGACAGGTCGAGATATTGCAGATTTTTGAATTGGTAAATCTGTTTAGGAAACTCCTTATACTTTTTTTTTCTTAAGCTCAGTTTTATTACATTTTCTGGTTCTTTCAGAGCCTCTTCCAAGTCAGTATATTCCGGAGCAATGGCAAGCGCAACAGAATCCATTAGCTGAGCCCGGCAGGTAAGCACAAAGTTTATACTGATAACGAATAATAGGGTACTAAGTTTCATTTTACAGCAAGGGTGTTAATCAATTGTAAGCATTCTTCTTTATCCATATCTAATGCGGCTTTCAGTTCAACTAAACCATTAAATTTTTTTTCGTCCCTTAAACGTTTCAAAAAATTAACTTTAATGAACCGAAAATAAATATCGGAATTAAAATCGAAAATATGAACTTCTAATTTTACGTTATGATCATTATCTGTGGTAGGGTTTAAGCCCACACTCATCATTCCGTAATAAGCGGTTGTTTCAACTATTACTTCCACGAAATAAACTCCAATCGCAGGGATGATCTTTTCAGTTTCGTTTAATTTTAAATTGGCAGTGGGGTATCCAAGTGTTCGGCCAAGCTGTTTTCCTCGTGTAACCTGACCATTTAAAAAGAAATGATGACCCAAAAAGCCAGACGCCATTTCCACGTTACCTTCTTCAAGGGCTTTACGAATTTTACTGCTGCTTATGATGATGTGGTCAATATCCTGCGCACTTATTTCTTCAATCGAAAAACCCTTATCCAAAGCAGCTTCTTTAAGCGTGTTGATATCGCCACGCCTGTATTTTCCAAAGCGATGGTCGTAGCCAATTACCAGAAATTTTACATTTAACCGGCGCAGTAGAATCTCATCAATGTAATAACCAGAATCGAGTTGTGAGAATTCCTTGGTAAAGGGGTACACCACAGAGACATCTACCCCGTATTGATCGAGCAATTCCAGTTTTTCGTCCACTGAAGTGATGAGTTTAAGATCATCTTTTGGAAAAAGTACTTTACGCGGATGAGGCTCAAAAGTTAAAACTACGGTTTCTAAACCTGTTTTTTGTTTTAATTCTTTTAAACGCGAGAGTATTTTCTGGTGACCAAGATGTACGCCATCAAAGGTTCCAATTGTTAAAATACAGGGTGACTCAATCCTAAAATTTTCAGTGTTTTGTATAACCAGCACAACACAAAAATAGGATAAATTTTACTAGAATTGCTACAGACATAATTTGTATTTAAAAGAACCAGATAAATAGATCAGATCTTCGGGTTTTTATCCTCGTCTGTAAAGGCCTTTTAAAAAATTGAGGTTTAGGCAATGAAGCGCGATTCAACTCCGTCTTTTAAGCAAGGGCAAAATACACTATTCGGTTTTTACAAAACGGATGGTCTTAGTTATTGCGCCATCGGAAATTTTAGCAACATAAACGCCATTGTTAAGCTCACTAATGGTCAGGGTGTTTTTTCCCGGGGGAAGAGATTTTTCGTAGATAACTGCGCCCAATTGATTATAAATTATCAGTTGCAGATTCTTTTTAGCGTCCACGTTTAAAACCCCCTTTGCAGGATTCGGATAAACCAACGGTTCCCCACCATCTGGTAAATTTGTTAAGGGTTCTATTCCGGTACATGCTGAAACACCAATAGTAAAGCTGCGTGTAACCGGGCAGTCGCCATTAGCATTACTTCCCGTAATGGTATAGATGGACGAAAAAGTAGGAGATAGTACAGTTACCGGCCCTGTTGATCCTGAACTCCAGCTATAGGAGTTTGCCCCGCTCGCCGTTATTGTTGCCGACTGACCACGGCAGATGGTGAAAGCGCCTGACAACGAAAGGGATGGACCAATGGTCGCAATAGTGACAGGTGTTTTTATGGTATCCGTTGAACAGGGATAATAAAGAATAAGGGTTACAGAATAATTACCAGTTGAAGAATATAAATGAGACGGGTTTTGCAAGGTGGAGGTGTTGGAATTGCCCGACGAAGGATCTCCAAAATTCCAAAGCATAGAAGTATAGGATTGGCTTGCCGCTGCGCATGCCTGAGCAGGTGGGGTAAACGAGGCGGTTTGGCAGTTTTCGGTGTAGCTAAAAGAAGGTAATTTTTTTAGATAATTACTTACAAAACCTGGAAGTCCAAATTGGTTTGTTGGTTGAACAAGTCCAGCCGGTGTAAAGGCTGGCCCCATATCGTTATAGTTGCAAGCGGCACCTGATAAGTCGGGATTGTTAATGACCCCGAGATTGATATTGCCGGCTCTTGATACGTATATTTTTCCATCAGGCCCCAACTGCATAGCGCCAAAGTAGTTGTTAATGCCATTAAATTGTGATGGTATGGCGGTAACTTGATTATTGTTACAGAGATCAAACTGATAAATCATGGAAGTAAGAATCTGACTGATGTAAAACTTAGTGCCATCGGGCGAAAACTCGCTGCCGTAAGGACCATTGTTAGTTATCGTAGATGTATTCGCCAAACTGATGTTTTGAGGATTTGACAGCGCGCCTGTACTACTATCAAAATCAAACAGTTCAATGGCCGTGGATATGGTTTGTTGAGTAACAATTGATAATGGTATTCCTAACTTATGTCCATTTGGTGAAAATTTCATGCATGCTCCGTAGACTGACCCTGGATAATAAGGGGTTCCTATGTTGCTGATTACAGGGGTAGTGTTTACTCCGGCTGAGGTAACGAGATAAGCTCTAAAACCGTTGCCTGTATTGCTGTGGGCAAGCACCCATATGTCGCTACCGTTACAATGCCTTGTGGCGGTTATTTGTTCCGAGCAGGGGCTATAAAGTGGAATGTTTTTTGCAGTGACCGACCCCATACCAGCCGCGAGATTCATTTCAACGGTAGAATACCGCAACCCGTCAGGTCCACCCATGTCGTCAATAGTGAACACGTGATAAATGGAATTACTTCCCGGTTGGTTTACGATTATGCTTTGAACTGTCGACCAATTGCCAAGTATGCCGGATCCATTTGCCATTACGTTATGGGAGGCGTTCCAAATTGTTTCGCTGTTGGTGTAAAACAGCAGGTTCCCGTTAGCATCGGCTATACTCGATGCGTTTTCCGGAGCCATCATGGTTGGGCTTTGGATTGAAACTGGCGAACCGGAGATAAAATCAAGAGCTGCGTTGGCACCAAAAAACCACTTACTGGTTTCGCTTTGCGCTAAGGAAATCATATTAATTCCACAACAGAGAATCAGTGAAAAGGAACAAGGGATTTTCATCATAAGAAGCTTGTTTGGAGATTTTCTTCGTTTCTCACAAATTTCATGCCGGTTACCATTTATTCAATCAGCCAGGGGTAGGTTTAACTCATTCACGGATAATTCGCACCATAAAGTAAAACTTTCAAAAAAGCCGTTCCGAATGTTAAAAACACCTTAATAAATACGCATTTTTTATACGGTAATTAAGATAAAAACACTACTTTTGCACCCAAATTAAGAAAAACATCCCATGTCTAAACAAATTGGCAAAATTGCACAGGTTATTGGTCCGGTAATTGATGTGCGCTTTGATCTTGAAGGCGGCTCATTACCTAATATTTTAGATGCATTAGAAATTGTTCGCGGAAACGGACAGAAATTGATTTTAGAAGTTCAAAAACACGTAGGGCAAGATACAGTGCGTACCATTGCAATGGATAGTACTGACGGTGTTTACCGCGGCATGGAAGTTGTTTCCACCGGTTCACCAATTAAAATGCCAACAGGCGACAAAGTAAAAGGTCGCTTATTTAACGTTGTTGGTGAAGCTATTGACGGGATTAATGTGGTGGACAATTCTAACGGAAGGGCAATTCATGCCAATCCTCCAAAATTTGAAGACCTTTCTACAGCAACCGAAGTTTTATTTACCGGTATTAAAGTAATCGATTTGATCGAACCTTATTCCAAAGGTGGTAAAATTGGTTTGTTTGGTGGTGCTGGTGTAGGAAAAACCGTGTTAATTCAAGAGTTGATTAACAACATCGCTAAGGGTCACTCGGGTTATTCAGTATTTGCTGGTGTAGGCGAGCGTTCACGTGAAGGAAATGACTTGTTGCGTGAGATGATCGAATCGGGGATTGTAAAATATGGCGAAGAGTTTAAACACTCAATGGAAAAAGGTGGATGGGATTTAAGCAAGGTAGATTTAAATGAACTTTCAAAATCACAGGCTTCCTTTGTTTTCGGGCAGATGAATGAACCTCCTGGAGCTCGTGCGCGTGTGGCCCTTTCGGGTTTAACCATGGCTGAGTATTTCCGTGACGGTGATGGAACCGAGCAAGGAGGTCGTGATATATTATTCTTTATTGACAACATTTTCCGTTTTACACAGGCTGGTTCTGAGGTATCTGCACTTTTAGGCCGTATGCCTTCTGCGGTAGGTTACCAACCGACTTTAGCGTCTGAAATGGGGTTAATGCAGGAACGTATTACCTCTACAAAGAGGGGGTCAATTACGTCGGTACAAGCGGTGTACGTGCCTGCCGATGACTTAACCGATCCGGCACCGGCCACCACCTTTGCCCACCTGGATGCTACAACGGTATTGAGTCGTAAAATTTCCGAGTTAGGTATTTATCCTGCTGTGGATCCGTTGGATTCTACGTCAAGGATTCTTTCCGCAGCCATTTTGGGAGATGAACACTATACTTGCGCGCAAAATGTAAAACTGATTCTTCAGCGGTACAAAGAGCTTCAGGATATTATTGCTATTTTGGGTATGGATGAGTTGAGTGAAGAAGATAAACTGGTAGTACACCGCGCCCGTCGTGTTCAACGTTTCTTATCGCAACCATTCCACGTTGCGGAACAATTTACCGGTTTAAAAGGTGTATTTGTGAGCATCGAAGATACTATCAAAGGATTTAATATGATACTTGATGGTAAAGTAGATGAGTATCCTGAAGCCGCATTTAACCTGGTTGGAACGATTGAGGAAGCGATTGAAAAAGGGAAAAAGATTCTGGCGGAGTCCAAATAAAAAACATAACGTGTGTATAACACGGGTCACGCACCCGTCATCACTCATTATTAAATAAAAAAGAATGAAACTAGAAATAATAACCCCCGGTAAAAAATTATTTGAAGGCTCTGTAAAGTCTGCTGTTTTTCCGGGTAGCGAAGGCAGCTTCGGTGTACTGAACAATCATGCGCCAATGATTGCCACGTTAAAACCAGGCAAAATAGAAGTGTTTGAAGAAAATAACAATAAACTCGAATTTACGGTTAGAGGCGGGGTCGTTGAAGTTTTAAAAAACAAAGTGATTGTCCTCGCCGAATAAACGCTTTTAAAGACTACTAGAAAAAATCCTAAGTCGATACCGGCTTAGGATTTTTTTATTCCATTTATTTTAAACAAATAACTTTAACGTACTATTGAAGTCTAGTATAAATTACTTTTTGTTTATTGGCAAACACGCCGTCGCCGGCACTTACGTAATAAACGCCGCTTTCCAGGTTTAACGATGCAAAGTCAAGTTCAAGGGTGGTTTGCTGGTTGTTATCATGGCGAATAACTTTAATTAATTGTCCAAGGGAATTGTAAAGTTCAACGCGTGTAAGCGCATCGGGTATATTTTCGTAGGTGATCAGCGCCTTGTGGGTTACCGGATTTGGAAAAACGTTGAACTTTATTTCAGGGGATGTAGGTGCTACGTTCGAAATACCTGAAACAGCTGCTCTCGCATTATTTGCTGGTAAAGGAATGGTATTAACAGGGCCGCAAATTGCATTGTAAGAACTTACGACCGCCGAATTAAGGTTAAATCCGCCACAGTGAACAAGTGGCAGGCCAAGGTCGTATAAACCTGATGGCGCTAGGATAATCTCAGGGGTTTCATGCGATTTAATATTTACCGGGGTGTTACATCCTGCATGCCCACTAAAATACGTTTCCACAAAATAATGCGAGGTTGGCGAATTGCTTAAATTGTTTCCAAAAACATGCAGTCCATCATCGAAGCCAGCTCCATCCGAAAAGCTGATGGATCGGGCAGTAGATGGATTACCTGGACTACCGGAATTAAAAACGAATTCATTAAATCCTCCATTAATTACCGGCAAACCTTGCTGATTCAATTTCATAACCAGTGCGCCCGCGGTAGAGGAAGTAACCCCATAATATTCATAGGCGCCCGACTGATTTTTTCTTTCAATCACACCGGTTACATTTCCGGCTTTTTTATCGGAAGAAGGGGTTAAAGCCGTACTCCAAACCACGTTACCCGCAGGGTTCAGTTTTGTGATCCAGGCTCGTCCGCTGTTCAAGATGGGAGGTGTGTTAACACCACCCAAAATATACCCCGCTCCGGTTCCTGATTGTGGATTTGAAACGGTGATGGAAGAAAAAGCACTTGGGTAATTTTTCACATTGTAAAGGGTAGCTTTGGCTAAATTAGTACCACCCGATGCACGGTCAAGTTCAATCACCAGACCAGAAAATAATGTACTTCCTACAATCACCAAATTTGGCGTGTAGGGCGATTCAATCATGTCGTTAATGTTAATAAAGCCGCCTGTCGAACACAAATACTGTCTGCTCCAGAGAATAACGCCAGCTTCATTGATTTTATGAGCGTAAAAAACCGAAACAGGATTATTGATAAAAGGTAGTGTAAAGTTGTAGGTGCCACAAATGTAGTATTCGTTTATCCCACTTGTAGATGTGCTGGCTTCACGAATAATGGGTTTTGAAACACTGGATATGGCGGGGACTCCCTGAATTAAGGCAAAATTGATAAAATACGTGTTTACAGGTACGCCTGTGGGAGCTAAAAAAGAAATAAAACAACCATTATCAACGGCTCCCGCAATGGCGGTTGTTTTTGGAGGAATTTGTAACCCGTTTGCCTGTGAGGCGGGAACATTGGTTTCAATGGCGCTCACCCCATAACAATTCGTGGCAAGACTGAGCGGAATGGAACAGGTATTACTGGTAAAAATGCTGTATGATCTTTGAAAACCTTGCGGGTTGTTAAATACGTCGCCACCGGGAGCAGTACGATCAACGTAAAAATTAACACCCTGGTTACACACGGGGTTGAAACCAGTCATTAAAAATCCCGGGTTGTTTTTTAAAACCGTACCGGCGGTTAAAATTGAACCGGCATGCGGGTATAATATTTCACCAAAGGAGTTCTGAACTGGCGGCGGGTTTTGACTTTTTACAGTAAAAACGAAACCGCAGGCAATTAAAATGAAGGTAATTTTTGTGGGCATAAAATCCTTATTTTAAAATGTTATCTTAAACATAAAACTATATAAACAGACGAGCGATATCAAGTTTTTGACGGCTTATTCGCTTAAATACTATAATTGGGCAGATGAAAAGGTGGTTATTGTAACACAAAATCAAACACTTTTGGGACAAGGGATTTATAATAAAACGTAATTCATCGATAAAACATGGCTTTTAATCGTGAGGGACGACTTGACGGAGAGCATTTTTGTGTTTTTAAACCGAGTCATTAAGCCGGGAACCGTTATTGTTTTTTTGTTTTTTCAATGGACGCGGATTCTGTTTGTTAAAATATAACCATTTTATAAACCTTCCGAATACTATAATTCATAATCATTAGTTACTTTTAGGAAAATTTCTGAACCAATTTTGTACACACAACGTAAAATATCGCGACGCATATTTGTATTGAGTTTTCTTAACGCATTTGTTTGTATCGCCTGTTTTACCTTACTTATCTGGTTCGGCCATTTTCAGGTAGATTTACCCTATTTATTGTTGTCATCTTTCGGCTGTTTTGTTACGGGCTTCCTGGTGTTGTATTACTTTTATTATGTGGATGTGACCGGTAATATCAATGCGTTAACCGAAAAAATAAGGAAACGGTTTTTGAACAAAGAAATTCCGCAGAAATATAACCAGTTGGAAGAAGAGGATGGATTGGCCCGTTTAGAGGAAAAAGTTGATTTTTTAATCGAATCCCGCGAAAAAGAATTAGCTCATTTTGAGAATCTCGATAGTTACCGAAAGGAGTACCTGGGCAACGTGTCCCATGAATTAAAAACACCAGTATTTAACATTCAGGGTTATGTGGACACACTTTTGAACGGGGGGGGATTGGAAGATAACAACATTAACAGGGATTATCTGAAACGGGCAGAAAAAAGCATCGACCGTTTAATTAATATCATTGACGACCTGGAAACCATTACCCAGTTGGAAAGCGGCGAACTTCTTCTGGACGTAGATACTTTTGATATCGCCTCACTTTGCAGGGATATTTATGCCGCACTTGAATTAAATGCTTCAAAAAGGAATATAAAGCTTGAGCTGGCTAAGCGGTATGAAAAACCAGTATATGTGAAAGCTGATAAATTCAGAATAAGACAGGTTTTAGTGAATTTGATAACCAACAGCATCAAATATGGTAAAGATAACGGTACCACGCTTATTACATTCAGTTATCTGAACGATGACGTGATCGTTGAAATCAGTGACAATGGCGATGGCATAGAAAGTCGTCATCTGCCACGTATTTTTGAGCGATTTTACAGGATAGATAAGGGGCGAAGCAGGGAACAAGGAGGGACAGGACTTGGTTTGGCCATCGTAAAACACATCATCGAAGCCCATGAAAAATCAATAAAAGTGGAGAGCGAATTAGGGAAAGGCACCACCTTTACATTTTCTTTGACAGCCTCTGAATAATAAAAAATAGGCAAAAAATATCAAAATTTCAATTTTTTAATTGCTTAACTTGCCTATAATTATTAAAATTGCACAAAATTACTGTAATGGCCGAAATTCACATAACCGATATCAACTATATAGAAATCAATTCCCAAACCGATTTAGAATTTAAGTACAAACCTGAAGTACCTAAGTTGAAATTGGTTGGCACCCTGTTGCTTTCTGAAAGCGAAGATGAAGAAGACGGCGTACTCTTTTTAACCCAAAAACAATTAAATCAGGTACTTATGGGTAAAGAGGTTGATCTGAAACTTCAGGACGATCGCTGGTTGCTTGGTAAACCCTTAACCAAAGAACAAATTAAAAAAGTTGGCCTGGTAGATGTGGATGCTGAATACATGGGCACTGCCGGTGAATTTAAATGTTTTGAGGCTGTAAAAGTTTCGTAATTCCAAGTATCTTTTCCTAATTAATTACCCATCTTTAACGCTTTGTTTGTAAGCGTTCATTCATGCGTAAAAGCAGTGGCTTTACCTGCAGGATCGAAAAGCCAGGTCTGTTTAGAAATAAACGGAATTTCACCTTAACAAGCGGGGTTTTATTTAAGCGTTTGAAAATGAACTAGATGTAATGATTGCCGGCAACGGTTGAATCCAGAATGTCAGCGAGGTGTCAGTACACCTCTCCTACATATCTCCTACACTATCCTCGCTTTATCTTCGCTTTATCTCCGGAGTATCTCCCCACCATCGCCCCTGTATTGTTAAAATTTCTTCCCCTAATTGTTAAGAGCAAGACGGTTTTATTGCCTTTCATTTTTACCAATAACTTGGCCCAAAACGTTTCGTTAGTTCGGATTTAGGGAATAATTCATAAAAAAGCTGATCAAACCAGAACAAGATTTTGAATGTCAGCGAGGGGGAACTGAGGCGTTTTCCTGTTTCTTTACTGTTTTGCATCGCAAAGCGATAGGCCACGTCGGTACCCAATCCTGCCCATTTAAAAATTTTATATTGTACGGTAATACCGGGCTCATAAAGAAACAGAAAGTGTTTTTGGTCACTTTTCCTAAATGTGTATGTTTTTTCGGTTTGAAACCAGAGGCTCCCGAGTCCGATTTGTATGGGCACGCTTAATTGCCAGTGTTTGGTTTTATAAAAAACGAAATCGGCGTAAAGGCAAAAGTACGCTAACTTCAGGTATTTACTTATGGTATCTGTTTTTCCGGAAGGGTTGGTAGAGTAAAAGTCTTTTCTGATATTATTTTTGAGCCGCCCTGTACCTTCTGTTTTTAACCAGCTGATCCCTCCCCCCATTTTTAGTTTGCGCTGAAACGCCAAACCGAGTCTAACTCCGCTCACACTTGTTAGTTGATTGTCGATAAAACTGTTGCGCGATTCCAACCGCGCATCGATACTGTATTTGTGTTTGAAAAGGTCTTGTAGCGTATCTAGTAGTTGTGCTTTTACGCAGATATTCAGTGCCAATAAAAACAATATGCCGAACGTTTTTTTCACCTGCGATAAAATTACGTTTATAACCTTTTTAATTTATTCGTAGGGGTTAATTGTTTCAACAGTCTGCTTGTAGTAATTTTACCAGAGTGATGTTAGATACCCCCATCGAATATTTAAAAGGCATTGGGCCGCAACGGGCCGACCTGCTAAAAAAGGAATTGGGGATTTACTTGTACAGAGACCTCCTGTCACATTACCCTTTCCGATACATTGATAAAACGCGTTTTTATGCAATTCGTGAAATTACTGAAGACCTTTCTGCTGTGCAATTGCGTGGCTCGGTTGAACGCCTGGAAGTGGTGGGAACAAAACAAACAAAACGCCTGGTGGTTTTATTGAGGGACAGCACCGGAATCGTTGAGTTGGTTTGGTTTAAAGGGCATCAGTGGATGGCCCAGAAACTACAGTCGGGTGTGGAATACATTGTTTATGGAAAACCCACTTATTATAAGGGACGTTACAATCTCGCGCATCCTGACATTGAAGCGGTAAGTGAGGAGGTGCTAACTCAACAAACAGCGTTCCAGGCAGTTTATAATTCAACCGAGAAATTAAAACTACGTGGATTGGACAGCGACGGCATCCGGCGCGCCATGAAAGGTCTTCTGCAACAATTGCAACCTATTCATGTACCCGATATTTTAAGCAGCGAAGTATTGAGGGATCATCATCTGATCCCACGTTACCAGGCTTTAAAACAAATTCATCTCCCTGAAAATTTCGAACAGGTAAAAGACGCTGAACGGCGGTTAAAATTTGAAGAATTGTTTTACATACAGTTACGTTTACTCAAACTTAATAAAGTGCGCGCGCATACCGTGAAAGGGTTTGTATTTTCGCGGGTGGGCAACTACTTCAACGATTTTTTTAATAATTATTTGCCTTTCGAGTTAACCAATGCTCAAAAACGCGTGTTGAAGGAGATCAGGTTGGATATGGGAAGTGGCAGGCAAATGAACCGGTTGGTACAGGGGGATGTAGGAAGTGGAAAAACCCTGGTTGCACTGATGAGCATGCTTCTGGCCATCGATAATAATTTTCAGGCCTGTTTAATGGCGCCGACTGAAATTCTCGCGCAACAACATTTTCAAACGTTTAAGCAACTCTTGGGAGGATTAGGGCTTGGGTTGGAGATACTCACCGGTTCTACCAAAACCAAAGAACGTAAACGTATTCATGCGGGTTTATTAAACGGCGAAATAAAAATTTTAATTGGAACCCACGCCCTGATTGAAGAGATTGTGCAGTTTACCAATCTTGGCTTGGTGGTTATTGATGAACAACATCGTTTTGGTGTTGAACAAAGAGCAAAACTACGCGGTAAAAATACCAGTCCGCCACACATGCTGATTATGACAGCAACTCCCATACCGCGTACGTTGGCGATGACGCTTTACGGCGACCTGGAAACCAGTCTGATTGATGAATTACCGCCCGGCCGGAAAATTATTAAAACCGTGCACTACATGGAGAGCCAGCGTTTGCGGGTATTTGGGTTTATTAAGGAGCAAATTGCTTTGGGACGTCAGGTGTACATCGTTTATCCATTGATCAAGGAAAGTGAAAAAATGGATTACCAAAATCTCCAGCAGGGTTATGATAATTTGCTACTTGAATTTCCTATGCCCCACTATCAAATCAGCATTGTGCATGGAAAGCTTACCAACGAACAAAAAGATTTTGAAATGCAGCGTTTTATAAAAGGTGAAACGCAGATAATGGTGGCTACCACGGTAATTGAGGTTGGCGTAAATATTCCCAACGCCAGTGTCATGATTATTGAGAGCGCCGAACGCTTTGGTCTTTCGCAATTACACCAGTTGCGCGGCAGGGTAGGTCGGGGAGCGGAACAAAGTTATTGTATTTTAATGACAGGCTACAAATTGGGAGCGGATAGCCGTCTTCGCATGGAAACCATGGTGCGCACCAACGATGGTTTTGAAATTAGCGAGGTGGATTTAAAATTACGGGGTCCTGGCGATATCGAAGGCACGCAGCAAAGCGGGGTGATGGATTTGAAACTGGCCAATTTGGCGCAGGACGGGCATATACTGCAATTGGCAAGGCAGGCCGCGCAGTCGGTATTGGATGAAGACATGAACCTTGAACTCGAGAAGAACAAGGTGTATACACAGCATCTCCTTGAACAGCAGAGGGGGCGGCCAAACTGGAGTAAGATTGGGTAACATATTTTGTTGGGGGTTATTCCAACAATCAAATTTTTATCATTCCTTTTATTTATTTTCTGATTTTAATACGCCGCGGTTTTCAAAGCCATGGTCAACCGGTTATTTTTTTCTCGATGGACGAGGAGATCCCACAGATCAAATGGCAAAATTGCAAACAGAAAAAGAGTTATTGTCTTTCATGATCGTGAATACGTTTGGTCGAAAGCATTTATTTACGCTATTGGTTTTATAAAACAAATTAACGGGAGCTTACAAGCCATTGAATTGGTTTACAATTGGTTTAAAAAAACTAAAAGGGTGTAGATTTTTTAAACGTTTTGAAATAAAAATTGATTTCCATGTAATGGAAATTTTAATGGAATTTGTCAGAAGAAATTAGCGTTTTTGTCGTTAAAAATAAGCGCTTTGTCAGGTATTAATTAACATTTGTTAGGTGTAATTTTATTATATTTACTATCTTTAATTCTTTAATTAACGCATGAAAAACAGCCTACTTTTAATTTTTTTAGCTGCAAGTTTCTTCAGTTTTTCGCAGGCCGTTCCACAAAAAATAAATTACCAGGGTATTGCCCGATATTCGGACGGAAGCCCGATAACCAATAAAACCATTGCCATTCGTTTTCGCTTGTTGCAAGGCTCAGCGGCCGGGACGAGCGTGTTTAGTGAGAACCAGAATTTAACGACAGGACCCCTTGGCGTTTTTTCATCGCAAATAGGGAGTGTAAATTCTCTAGGGGTTGTTAACTGGGCTAACGGCCCCTTTTTTTTAGAGGTGGCCATTGATACAACGAATGCTACCTCGTTTGTTGTATTTGGCACGCAGGAATTGGTGAGTACACCTTATGCATTATATGCTGCTTCGGCTGGCACGGCGCCATCTCCCACCTTGTCATTTGATATGAACAACAATGTTTTAAATGTGGGATCAAACACAGTGATCATTCCTCCTTCTACTCCATCTCAAAGTACGACAATTACTACCAGCGGGGCTACAAGTTCCACACTAACAGGAACCACCTACAACCTGTTTACGCCGAGCGTTACTGTATCAGCCTCTCCTTCCGGCCTGGGATCTGTTACGGGAAATTATCCCAACTATGTGATCCAGGTGCTGCCAACATTCAGTTACAATAACGCATCGGGGGCCATGGTTATTGCAAATTCTGCCAGTCCAGCTATTTCTTACACCAACTATTTTACACCTCAACTGACGTTCACGAATGGAGTCCTTTCTTCTGGCCCTACAAGTAACTCGGTGGCCATATCAATAGCAAATACACCCACATTGGTCAGCAGTGGTGGTTTAGTGAATATCACGTCACCGGTTACCAATAGTTTTAATATCAACATAGCGCCCACCACCCTGATGGGGGCTGGTTCAGCTACTATTTTGGGGAGTCATCCCAATTACACCGTAACCACACCTCCGGCTTTGGTTCCGGTAAACATTGTTCAGGGTGGCGCCATTACCGTTACCGGAACTAATCCAAATTTTACGGTTTCCACTCCAAGTGTTAATGTTTCAGCATCGCCATCGGGCCTGGGTTCTGTTACTGGTAGTTTCCCGAATTATGTGGTGAATGTACTTCCGACATTTAGTTATAACAATTCGGCAGGCGCTATGGTGGTGGCCAATTCCGCGAGCCCTGCCATCTCTTATACCTATAACATAACGCCTGCACTTACCTTTACCAATGGAACATTGTATTCAGGACCGGTGAGCAATTCCGTGTCCATTCCTGGCGCTGCAACACCAACAATTGTTGGCGTTAACGCGGCCAGTGTGAGTTCGTCCGGTAGCAGTTTTACGGTGAGTGTACCTGTTACCACGTTAACTGGTTCTGGTGGAGCGGTGGTGACGGGATCAGCCCCTAATTTTACCGTCAGTGCGCCGCAGGCAGCGACGGTAAGCGGTGGTGGTGCAGCGAGTGTTAGTTCGGTGGGAAATAGTTACACCGTGAGTGTGCCGGTAACCACATTGGTGGGTACGGGTGGCGCGGTTGTGAGTGGTTCGGCGCCAAATTTTACGGTGGATGCTCCGTTAGCTCCCAATATTATTGGTAATGGTGCGGCAAGCGTTAGTTCATCCGGCAATAATTATACCGTTAGTGTTCCGGCAACAACTATTGTGGCCGCAGGAGGTACTACGGTTACCGGAACCGCGCCAAACTATACAATTAACACACCTCAAAAGGTGTCCATTACGGGCGGCGCATTGGGTTACCCCCCAGGTTTATTGCAGGTAATGGGGTCCTATCCCAACTACAGCCTTCTGGTAACTCCTAACATCAGTTACAGCCAGCTAACGGGTTCCCTGACGTTATCGAACCAACTGTTTACTACACCTACGTATACTTACTCCTACGATATTACGCCTTCGTTAACCCGGACAAATAACATTGTACAGGCTGGCCCCGCTACCAATACCATCGCCATTGTGAGCCCTGCGGCGCAGGCTTTTGCGGTTTCGGGTTCATCACTTATTGCGTTGGGCGGAACACAGTTAATGTCCACCGCATTTACAAAACAAGCGACCAGTTCGGAAATAGAAGTGTTTGTGCATACTCAGGCATCCACGGCCCTGGGCCTCGGAAATTTTACATTTGAATTGGTGGTGGATGGGAATACTTCCGCCATATCTTCTTCACATACCATGAGTGGTAGTTCAACCGAATACATTACGCTCAAAGCCGTGTTTTCGGGTTTGAGTGCCGGTGCGCATACGGTTGGTATTAGGGCGACGCCAAGCGTGATCGGGGTGTCCACTACGCTCAACCCCAATGGTTATGCCGGGGCAAAATTAATTTTGAAAGAAACCTACTAAAATTTAAATCGTCGCCCTGCATTACCGGGCCAACGATTTTAAACATAGATTTAACAAGTAAAGAAAAACGATAGAACCAAAAAAATGAAAAAACTCTACACACTTTTTTTAAGCGTTACCGCACTGTTTGCGTTTTCGCAAGCGCCGAAATTAATTAACTACCAGGGGATCGCCCGTTCTGCCAATGGCAATCCCATTATCAATACAAATGTGGCGTTGCGGTTTGAAATTTTGCAAGGCGCTACTACCTTTTATTCGGAGGATCAAACGGGTGTGTCGGTGAACAGTCTTGGTTTGTTCAGCACGCAAATCGGAAAAACAGGAACCCTACCAGCCGTTTGGGCCAATGGCACTTATAGTTTAAAAGTATCTATTGATACGCTCAATGGTACTAACTTCGTTGCCTTGGGTAACCCCCAACAATTGGTAAGCGTGCCTTTTGCGCTTAACGCGCCATCCCCTACTATTTCGGTAACAAATAACACTCTGCTAACAGTAGGTACTGAAACAGCAACATTGCCTTCTCCGGCAGGCTTGCAGAGTTTGGGTATTAGCGGCAATTCGTTGAACATTAGTAATGGTAACACCGTAACGATACCACCGGTTGGTCTTACGGGAGCAGGTGCCACTACGGTAACGGCTAACGGCGGATACGGATATACCGTTGGTACTCCGAGTGTGACGGTAAGCCAAGCAATTGTCCCAGCGTTTGCACCTCCGTCTTTAAATCCCGGATCGATACTAGGCCTCGCTCAAGTAATTGGTGCTTATCCTGACTATTCGGTTGTGGTAGCTCCTTCGTTTACGTATAGTCAAGCAACCGGCTCTTTGGTAATTTCGAACCGTACGGATCTAGTTGCATTGGGCGTGCCGGCAAGTCCGGGTTATACTTATGCTTATAACATTACACCTACGGTTGGTTTCTCCAATGGTTATGTCAGTGTTGGTCCTAGTAGTAATTCCGCTGATTTAAATAATTATTTACCATGGCGTTATCAAATTGCTCCCAATACCGTAACCCTTGCCAGTGTGAGTTCCAGTGTGGGTATTGGCACCTATACCCCTAACACGCAGCTTCATGTGGACGGCTTTACGCGCCTGGGAGTGACGGCGCCAGCTATGCAGGTAATGACCTTTATGGCTCAAACAGCCAGTGCTGCGAATACCGCTACCACCATCACACTTCCGAGTTATACGTTGCAGGGCGGCACACCGGTGCCAATTACCACCAATAAAATTGTTTCTGCTTCGGTGCTTGTGAGCCTTGCAACCGGCGAATGGGTGCATGAAAATTCAACTGCCGTTACCAATAGTTTGTTTGACTGGCACCTGGGGAGTAATGGTACATCCATTGTGGTCACCAATTTATTAACGTCTGGCAGCATTTTGAGCAGGCCCATCAAAATAACCATTACTTACACGCCATAAACTTAAAGCATCAGTTTCAACAATGAAAAAAATACTGTATCTCATTTTAATCCTTGCCGGTAGTGGCGTATGGGCCCAAACAATTACTCCACAGGTAATTAATTCGGCGGGGATGCACCGTGTGGCTTCAAATGGTTTGTCCGTAACCGATAATGTGGGCGAGCCTTTTACCACCACCATAGGGAATAACCCATTCGTCACACAGGGATTTATTCAGCCACTTAGCTTTGTTGCGCCCGGCTTTACGGTGGATGTATTTGTTACGGATGTAACCTGTACAAAAAAGAACGACGGCAAGATTTCTACCGCTATTACCTCTACAGCCGGGAAGTATGACGTAAAATACATTTGGACGCCAACGGTGGTTTGCCCGGGTCAAAATTGCAGTTTTATCGATAGTCTCGAGGCCGGTACCTATAGCCTGAGTGTGGTAGTGAGTTATACTACAACGGCTAATCTCGTTAAGTCAGATACTCTTAAAAATTTAAAGATAAATAAAGCATCCCTTAAGGTGGTGGATGAAAATGGCCCCTGTCGTATAAAAGTTTTTTCCGGTATTTCGGCTAATGGTGATGGTGTCAATGATTTTCTGTACATCGAGAATATTACCGAATTTCCTAATAACCGGCTCACTGTTTACAATCGTTGGGGCGCGCAGTTATACGACCAAAAGAACTATGACAATCTTACTAAAATATGGCCAACCGCCGACGACCTGAGTAAGATTGTGCCGAGCACTTATTTTTACATATTAGATTTAGGCGATGGTAGTAAACCAATTAAAGGATGGATAGAAGTTATAAAAAACTAAGGGCATGAAGAAAATTTTTACACTAAGTACTTTGTTGTTTTGTATACACAGTTATGCGCAGCAAGATCCGCAATATAGCCTGTATCAATTTAACCAAATGGTCATTAATCCGGCTTATGCAGGCTCCAGAGACGGCATAAACGCTTTAGCTTCGGTAAGAAACCAATGGAGTGGTTTCAGCGATTTGCGCACCACGTGTTTGAGTGTTCACGCACCCGTAATGAGTAACAAGCTGGGTGTGGGCCTTACCATTGTGAATGATAAAATGGGACCCCGTAACTATACCGGCGCTTATGCAAACGCGGCATATATTCTAAAGTTGAACAACACCTACAAACTGTCTTTTGGATTGAGCGCAGGATATAATAAATATCAGTTTAATTATTCAAAAGTTGAATTTAATACCACTGAAATTCCGGTTGACCTTACTCAAAATCAATCAAAGGGAGTGCTGGATTTAAATACCGGACTCTTTTTAAAATCCAACTCTTTTTTTGCAGGGCTTAGCGTAACCCATTTAAATGCCCCGTCCGTTTATGAGTACAGCAGTGTTTCAGCTAATACCGGTTCTTATGCCTATCAGTTGAAGAGCCATATTTTTATCACCGTTGGAAAATCATTTATCCTGAACGAGAATGTGATTTTTGCACCAACTATTTTAATTAAGGAAGTAAAAGGAAAGGGAATGGTTGATATTAACCTGAATTTTTTTCTGTTTAAAAAACTTTGGCTGGGGGCCTTTTATCGCGCTGGTTATGGACCGGGAGCGTTATTGCAGTATTACATTACCAACAAATTTAAAGTGGCATATAGTTACGATACCGGTTTAAAGGATGCCAGAAGACTAGGTGGAAGCCACGAACTGATGATAGGTTTTGATTTTTCGGGGCCTAAATCAAAAATTATTAACCCAAGATTTTTATAGTCCTGATATGTTAAACAAGAACACATTTACTTTAGCTTTTTTCCTGACGGTTGTCTCTTTTTTCGGGCAACTTGAAAAAGCCGATAAGTTCTATAATAAGGGCGAGTACATCAAAGCGATCCCTTTGTATAAAAAGGCGGCTAACAGCAGTTCTGCTGCTAAAAAGGATAAGCTGGAAGCACTCGTAAAATTAGGTAATTCCTACAAAAGAATAAACGACTACGGTCAAGCGGAAATTGCGTATCGCGAAGCCAGCACCATTAAAGCAAAACTCCCTGCCGGCGTTGAGTACACGTATAATTACGCGCAGGTATTAAAAGTCAACAACAAATATCAGGACGCAATTGAACAATATAACGCTTACATCAGAAGTTATCCCAACGACGTAAACGCCAAAAATTCAGTTAAATTTATACAAGAGATAAAATATTATTTGAGCAAACCCATCGAGTATAAGGTGAAACCGGTAGATCATATTAATACCGCTCTTTCTGAATTTGCTCCTTTTGTTTTGAATGACCAGTTGATGTTTGTGGGCGAACGCGAGGTGTTTAATTTCTCTGATTATACTGTAAATGATTATAATGGGGCTCCTTATCTGAAAATGTATATTGCGGGGCTGGAGGGAAACACCGTAAAAAAAGAAAAGGAACTGGCCAAAAATTTTAATACGGATTACCATAATGGCCCAGCCTGTGTGAGTGCCGACGGCAAAACGCTTTATTTTTCGCGTGTGGATTACAAAAGCGGTAAGGACGTAGTTAACCAATCATTTATTTACACCGCCACGGCAGGCAAAAATGGCTGGGAAAATATCAAGCAGGTAAATATTGGCAACGACGAATATTCTGTTTCGCACCCGTGTATCAGTTCTGACAATAACACGCTGTATTTTACGAGCAATATGCCAGGGGGGTACGGGGGCAAAGATCTTTACATGAGCCGTCGTAGCGGAACCACCTGGACAAAGCCGGCAAACCTTGGTCCGGACATTAACACCAGTGGTGATGAAATGTATCCTTCGATGCGTAAAGACGGCATTTTGTACTTTTCTTCCACCGGACTGCCGGGTTATGGGGGAATGGATATTTACTCCGCCCAGAAAATCGATAACAAATGGATTCTCATTCGCAACGAAGGGCTTGATTTGAATAGTAACGCAGACGATTTTGGAATGTCGTTCCTGAATGATTCGGTGGGATATTTCGCGTCCAATCGTCTGGGAGGAAAAGGTGGAGATGATATTTATATGTACACCTTCCGAAGCAAAGCCATGTCCATGTCGGGCAATGTATTGCTTACCCAGGATTTTAATAATCCCGCTAAAAATATTTATATAAAACTCAAAGACCCTTCCGGAAAAATTATCGACAGTATGCGTACTGACGAAAAAGGCTTTTTCGAATTTAAAAATCTTAATTCAGAGCTGAGTTATATGGCCGTGTTGGATGAGAACGACCCGGCGTTTAACGGGAAACCCAGGTTCTATATGGCCACAAAAGATCAGGTCGTTCACCGTGTCACTTCTAAAGTAGGAAATGATCGTTTCGCTTTTAAAAATCTTCCCATTGATCCTAATGGATTACCCGATCTTTTTACAGATGATAATTTAACCCTTGCAGGAAATTTGTTGTATTCGGAGAATAATACGAATAAACCGATAAAAAATACCCGGCTAAAATTGGTGAACGATTTTGGAGATGTGGTTGAGTATGTGGTAACTAATGAGTTTGGTGCCTTTGTATTCAGGAAAATTCCGGGCGATCAAAACTATCTCATCTCCATTGAAGAAAGTGATATTTCGCTTCCGGCCGGTACGCGTGTATTGTTGACGAATAAAAATGGTAAGGAACTAAAATCTTTTATTGTTGGCAAAGACAAATTCAATTTTAAGATCCTGAGTGCTGAAAAAAGTCTCCTGAAAGAAATGGAGGTAGAAGATGCCGAATTATTGATGAGCATGGATGGGTATATGTTTGACCAGGACAAAAAGCCAATCGCCAACACCAAAATTAAAATTAGAGAGGAGAACGGTTCAGCGGTGTATGACTGGATTACCAATGACAAAGGTCGTTTTAACTTTAAAAACCTTTCGGCTGACAAAAATTATTTATTTGAGTCGGACGAGAATGATCCTAGCCTGGGAGGCACCCGCCGGATTTACATTGCGGATAGTAAAGGGAAAATTTTCAGGATTCTCGATATTATTGGCGGTAAATTTTCTTTTAAAATTATTGAGGCGGATAAATCTGAGATGGGAAGTTTTGACGTGGATGATCCCTGGTTACAGGCTTTAGATATGAAAGGTAAAAAAGGTGGTGCTCCTTTAACCATTGTGGAAAGTATCTTGTATGCTTCTGGTGACTATAAACCGGATGCCGCAGGGCAAACCATATTGGATAAAGTAAGTTCCGTGCTGGCATCCAATCCGAACCTTTCCATCGAAATTATTTCGCATACCGATTCGCGATCGAGCGATTCGTTTAATCTTATCCTCTCCAAAAAAAGGGCTCAAACCGCCGTGGATTATATTGCCGGCAAAGGTATTGATGCTAAACGTTTAACAGCGATTGGGCTGGGTGAAACCAAATTATTGAATCGTTGCGCCAATGGCGTTAATTGTTCGGATGACGAGCATAAAGTGAATCGCCGTACGGAGTTTAAAATTATGGACATGTCAAAAGCTAAATAATGAACGTTGTTTTATTTGACGAGGAACTAAACCGGAAAAATTTACTTCCCCTTACTTTCACCCGGCCGGTTGCTTTACTCAGGTTGGGAATTCTCACCATTAAGGAGAAGTGGGAGCTGCACCTAAACACAGCGGTGAGTTATTTGACGCAAGAGTATCTTTCAAAAAAATTCCCATTGTTCGATGCGCCATCCTCGTTGTGTGTTAATGGCAAGTTACTCCCCAATGAAAAACTGGTTGCCGCCTTGAAAAATCTTGGAGAGCGACAGGCTCTCTACAAAGGGGCGGAATTACTTGCCTGGAGAGGTTCCGCGAAGGAAGTCACTAAAATTTCTTCTTATCAGAAAGTAGATTTTCAGGAAGAGGTCCATAAAGTGGAATACGTTTGGGACCTGTTTCAAAAAAATGGACAAGCGATACTCGCTGATTTTGATTTGTTAACCAGGAACAAACGCAGTGTGACCCTGAGTGATTCGGTTACGGTCATTGGCGACCGGGCCCTGGTATTTTTAGAAGAGGGTGCAAAAGCTGAAGCGTGTATTTTGAATACAAGCTCTGGCCCCATTTATATTGGTAAAGATGCTGAGATCATGGAGGGTAGCATCGTGCGGGGACCCTTTGCATTGGGCGAACATAGCGCGCTTAAACTCGGAACTAAAATTTACGGACCCACCACGATTGGTCCACACTGCAAAGTGGGCGGTGAAGTGAATAACAGCGTTATTTTTGGTTACAGCAATAAAGCCCACGATGGTTTTTTGGGTAATTCGGTCGTCGCCGAATGGTGCAATCTTGGCGCAGACACCAATAACAGTAATCTCAAAAACAATTATGGGAATGTTAAAATTTACAATTACGCGCAAAATAAACTGATAAATACAGGGCTCCAGTTCTGTGGATTAATTATGGGCGATCATTCTAAATCGGGAATCAACACCATGTTTAATACAGGCACCGTTGTGGGGGTTGCTTCCAATATTTATGGCGGAGGATTTCCTGCAACCCATATTCCGGGCTTTAGTTGGGGTGGGAGCGAGGGCTTTGAAACCTACAAGCTTGAAAAACTATTTGAAACAGCTGAAAAGGTATTTGAACGCAGAGGCCTCATTTTTGATCAGATTGAGAAAGATATTCTTAAATCGGTTTTTGACCGGATCGTTTGATCCCGTAAGAGCGTCGTTTCAGGGGTTCTTGTTAGCCCTAAAAAGTTCTTGCATACAATAACAATTCTTCATCTTCCATTATCATTTTTTTGTCGAAGGTTAATCCCATTTTTTCAAGCAACCGAATGGAAGGTAAATTGTTTTCCAGTGTAATCCCGACTATTTTTTTAAGGCCATGTGTTTGATTGGCCCAGTGCATCAAAGCAGAGGCCGATTCAAATCCAAAACCTTTGCCTTCGTGCTCGGGCAGGAATGCAAACCCAATGTCCACGTTTTCCAGGGCCTCGCGTTTCACAAGTCCACAAATTCCAACAGGGCTTTCGTCGTGTTTTAATTTTACAACATAATACCCAAACCCGTTTTTTTCGTAGCTTTTAACCGGACCGTTTAAGATGTAATTTTCGGCATCTGCTATATTTCTCACATTTCGGTCGCCAATGTATTTATAGTAAGCCGGGGTGTTTAAAAGGTTCAACATAAAAGGAGCGTCTTCAGTTCCCATGTAGCTTAGTTTTAATCGGGTTGTTTCCAGCAGCACCATACACTAATTTATTTGAGCGATAAAAGTGTTTATTGTTTTAATAAATTCACCTTCGTATTCTATGTGTGGTGAATGTCCACAGTCTTTGAAAACAACTTCCTGATAATTTCCACCATTTTGTTTGTATGCATCCAGAACCGCTCGTGTCTGGGTCACCATGGGCTGAGGGGGATGCGTTGCAGCACCCGGCCATCCTGGCACGTAGCCCAGGCTGCCCAAATAATTCAATTCAAGCAATGAGGTGTCCGATACAATCTGATCATCGGCCCCACGCAGCCATAGCACGGGTATTTTAGCAGTTACATTGGCAAAGTTGCTGAGGTTACAATACTTTGGGGCGATCGCATTATTCATTCCTTTATCGCCGGGAGCTACAAAGGGCCAGTTTGTTGAGGCAAGGACATTACCCGGGTAATGGTCATCGCCCAATTTGGTGCTGTACATCGATTCAGTAAATGCATCTTCCATTTCTTTGGTAATGATGCCTCTCTGTAGTAGGGTTTTGCTGTCCAGCACTTTGAAATAAAAATTATTCATGGTTGCGCGGGCATGCGACTGTACATTGCATTGTGCGCCCGCAGGCTGAGTGGAAACAAGTTCCCCATCCCTGGTTCTCAAGCAATCAACAAAAGGTAAACTGGCAGTACCGCCTCCCGATCCGGCAAAATCGGGAGAACAGGGCTCCATCTTTATGCCGGTGTTTTTGGTTCCTCCAAATCCAAATGGCGACATGGGCGCCTGTAACGTCAGTGAATGAACGGTTCGAGGATAATCCATCACGTATTGCATGATCACTGAAGCACCGGCCGACCAACCAACAAGATGTACCTTTTTGTCTGGTTCAATCAGGTGTTGAAGAAAAGCGTAAAGGTCATCTGAAAAATCCCTTACTCCCCGGGTAGCATTAACGGGGAGCGTTTCGCTATTGCCAAACCCACGCATATCAGGCGCTACTATGTGGAAATTTTGAGGAAGTTTAGCCATCAGAGGTCTGAAAAATTCTGAAGAAGAAACGTTTCCGTGCACCAATACCAATAAGTCGCCGGAAGTAGTTCCGGTTTCAAGGTAAGCTGTTTCGAGGCGAAGGGTTTTTATTTTTTTTTGTGTGGTCATATCGGCTGTTTTAAAAAGTGATAGTTTTGGTTTAACGCTTCAGTAATGGTTGTCAGGTCTTTTGTTTTTTTTCTCTAAGGTCCGGAAGGAATCCCGCTACTATGCCCAGAAGCGGCAGATAGGCGCAGACCTTAAAAACATAGTCAATACTGGTAACATCCGCCAGATGCCCCAGTAAAGCAGATCCTATCCCTGCTATGCCAAACGCGAAACCGAAAAATAAACCGGAGATCATGCCCACTTTGCCGGGGAGTAATTCCTGGGCATACACCAGGATTGCTGAAAAGGCAGACGCCATAATCAGACCAATACATACCGAGAGCACGCTTGTCCAAAAAAGATTCATGTAAGGCAGGGCTAAGGTAAAGGGTGCAATTCCCAAAATGGAGATCCAGATAATTATTTTTCTTCCGAATTTGTCGCCGAGCGGACCACCTAAAAAGGTTCCTCCTGCAACGGAAATGAGGAACAGAAACAAATGAAATTGGGATTGTTGCACCGTGATGCCAAATTTATGAATGAGGAAAAAGGTAAAATAACTGGTGATGCTGGTCAGGTAAAAGTACTTGGAAAAAATAAGCAGAAGTAAAATAGAGATGGATAAAATCACTCTCTTTTTTGAGAGTACGGGTTTAAATTCATCCGTCTGAATTTTCCCTTTCGCCCTCAGAAACAAATGACCTTTGTACCAGCTGCCTATTTTGGTTAACACCATAATTCCCAGTAGCGCTGCTATCGTAAACCAGATCACCTGGTATTGTCCATGAGGAATAACAACGAGCGCTACCAATAAAGGGCCGATGGCACTGCCAGTATTTCCGCCTAACTGAAAAATCGACTGAGCAAGGCCTCGTTTGCCGCCAGACGCGTAATAAGCAACTTTAGACGCCTCGGGATGGAAAATGGAAGAGCCGATACCGACCAGCCCCACAGCCACAAGGAGGGAAGCGAAACCCGAGGCAAAGCCTAACAGTGTAACACCCACAAGGGTAAAACACATACCAATAGCAAATGAGTAGGGGCGGGGGTAGCGGTCGGTATAATTTCCAACAAATGGTTGGAGAACGGATGCGGTGAGTTGAAACGTAAAGGTGATCCATCCAATTTGTGAAAAACTAAGGTTATAGTTTTGTTTAAGGAGGGGATAAAGCGATGGAATGGTGGATTGCAGCAAATCATTTAATAAATGCGCAAAACTAATGGAGAATAAAATGGCGTAAACCGTTTTCTGTACGATTTTTTTTTCAGTTACTGGTGCCGTGTCGGTAATCTGGTTTGACATAAAAACCCAAGCAAGTTAATTCATAATATTACACCTAATTTAGTTTAGAATTGATTTCTAAATAAACAAAATTTGCAACAAAATCAGTTTTTTGTTAACTCGAAGGCCGAGCCGATCAATTCAAACGATTTTTTTCTGAGTTCGCTGGAGTTTGCCATGGTGGATATAATTATTTCGTCGACATCAAAATCCTCTGCCAGTTGAATTAACTGTTTTTTTACAGATTCCGCGGTACCTGAAACTATACGGCCGCGGTTGTTATGGAGCCTTAAAAGTTCATCATCTGTAAATACATAATCCTGAATAAAACTATTGTCACCAAAATCGCCGAACTTTCCTTTTTCAAACTGTACGAGAACGTAATCCATGAACTTCCTCATTCTTTTGGCAATTTCATCTGTTTCACCACATAAAACAAATACCGAAACCAATACGCAAGGTGTTTTAAACTGGTCAGAAGGCTTAAAGTTTTTTCGATAAAATTCTGCTATTTCAGCACCCGCCATTCCATTAATGAACTTGGCTATTACGAGGCCCATGCCAAATTTGGATGCAATTGAGCCGCTACCGCCACTGGAACTTAATATCCACTGTTGAGGTATTGTTGTAGCCTGCGGTACCGCAAGCAATGGTCCGTGTGCTGTGACTGCTGTGTCTCTGAAAAAATGTTGGAGGTGCACGAGTTGTTGCAGGTAACTTTCTTCAGAAAAATTGTTGGAAGGGTTGAGTAGGGACGCGGTAATTCTATCACCACCAGGGGCACGGCCAATTCCAAGATCGATACGTTCAGGAAAAAGTGTTTCCAGCATTCTAAAATTTTCAGCTACTTTAAGCGCACTGTGGTTCGGTAATAGGATGCCTCCTGATCCTATACGGATTTTGTTGGTCTCGGAAGCAAGTTTTACCATTAATAGTTCGGGGCTTGACCCGGCAATGAAAGGAGAGTTATGGTGTTCTGAGATCCAGAATCTTGTATATCCATAATTTTCTGCGAGCTTGGCCGTAGTTATAGTTTCTTCAACAGCTTCCCTGGCTGTTTTGCCTTTTATCACGACTGATTGGTCTAGAATGCTCAGTTTGATTTTTTTCATGTTTAATGATTTACCCGCGGATATCCACGACAGAATTACTGCGGTTGTAAGACCTCTCTCGCCAAAGGCATATTAAGGAAGCGGCTGATGAAGCGAAAATGATAAACGCCATGGGTACAGAGCTGCCGTTAGCGAATTGACTCAGACTAAAAGCACTTAACGCGCTAAAACCCATTTGAAAAACCCCTGAAAGGGCAGCGGCCATGCCTGCGTTTTTAGAGAAAGGGTGTAAGGCCAGGGCCGAGGCGTTTGGAAAAACAAAACCCGTAAGAAATAACTGCAGAGAAATGCATGTGAGCAGGACAGGGAAAGATTCCAATTTGCTCAGGCTGGCGGTCAACAGTAAAAAAGCGGTAATAAACAGGCCAACACCAGCCGCCCCTGTTATCCACGCACTGGATTTCCACCATAATAACAGGCGGTTTAACTGACTCCCAAGAATAAGACAAGCGGCGTTAAATCCAAATACCAAGCCATATTCCCGTTCATTCAAATGGAGTAAATTCATGAAAATAAATGGTGAACCGGTTATATAAGCGAAGAGGGTGGCCGATGTAAACGCCAAAATTAATGTGTAGGATACAAAATTTTTGTTTTTTATCACCGAAGCGTATTCCGATAGGATCTTAATGGGATTTAAAGAAATAGAAGGGTCGGCTCCTTTGCTTTCAGGTAGAAAAAAGAGGCTTAATAAAATCAGAAAAACTCCAATACTGGCCAGTGTGAAAAAAATTGCCTGCCAGTTAAAGGCCATCACAATAAAACTGCCAACCGTAGGGGCAATGATAGGGGCTACCCCCATTATCAACATCAACATTGAAAAAACTTTAGCGCTTTCGTTAAGTGGAAACAGGTCGCGGACTGCTGCTCTGCTGGCCACCATGGCAGCGCAACCGCCAAGTGCCTGTAAAAACCGGAACCACGCCAGTTCATCCAAGCCGGAAGAATAACTGCAGCCAATTGCTGCCGCAACGTAGATACCTAAGCCTGCGATAAGTGGTTTTTTCCTGCCAAAACGGTCCATCAGCGGTCCATAAAACAATTGGCCAAGGCAAATACCAATAAAGAAAGCCGCCAGGGAAATGCCCACCTGATCAACGGAACAATTTAAACCCTTTGCAATTGCGGGGAATCCGGGCAGATACATGTCCACACTAAAAGGAATCAATGCGGTAAGCATCCCCAGAATAAAAATAATGAAATAGTACCTTCGTTTAGTGCTTAAATCCATAGGTATTTGGTCGGGTTGATGGACCGGCGGGTTAAACTTTGTTTTCGCGGATTGTTTTAAGCCCCTTCGCCCAGCGAAGTAACTCATTCAACATTTTGTCCGCTGCCTTTTTCGTTATTTCGTTGGGAATAAATTCCCCTTGATCATTGATAAATTGTGTAAAGAAAGGGATATTCACAGCATCTGAAACAGGTACCATTCTTAAAGTTGCCAGATCACTCTTTAAGCTGTTGGCGGCACGGGTACCCGCCGATACGCCACCGTAGCTCACTATGCCTGCAGCTTTGTAACCCCATTCGTGCACCAAGTATTCAAGGGCGTTTCTCAGTGGAGCCGGGTAACCATAGTCATATTCGGCTGTAACAAAAATAAAGATCTCAGCTTCATCGATTTCAGCGCTCCATTTTTTTGTATGATCCAGTTCGTATTTTTTAAGGGTTGGATGGTTAACCTCATTCATAAGGGGTAGATTAATTTCACCCAGGTCTATAATCTCAACATGAAACAGACTATTTTTTTTTGCTACACCGGCTATCCACTCTGCAATGATTGGTCCTTTACGACCGGGCCTTACGGTGGAAGAAATTATTTTTAAATTGTACATGCTTATGGATTGTTTTTTTAGTTTAATAACGTAGTTTTTGCTTAACATTGTTCCTCCACATCGCAACTCTCGCCATTTGGTTCGGTTGCCGATGGAATTTCAGAATCGGTGAAAGCCTTTTCCATGGCTTGTAAAAATACCTCACTGGGTTGCGCGCCAGATATCGCATATTTACGATCAATAACAAAAAAAGGAACTCCCCTCACGCCAATTTGTTGCGCCTCAAGGATGTCAGCTTCAACGTCATTTACATACTTATTTCCTTCAAACAAGTCTTTTAGTTCTGAATCGCCCAGTCCAATTTTTTTCCCCAAAGCGATAAGCGTGTCGGTGTCACCCACGTTTTTACCTTCAGTAAAATAAGCTGAAAAAAGGGTTTCTTCTGCGTTATCCTGCAGGCCGGATTTAGCTGCCAGGTGTATCAAACGGTGTGCCTTTAGTGTATTGGCGGGGATCGCTTTTTCAAGATTAAATTCCAGGCCCGATTCTTTGGCCATACTAGTCACATGCTGGTTCGCGCTTCTGGCGTATTCCTCAGTCCAGCCTTTGTGTCTTGCCAGGTATTTATTAAGGGTATCTCCTTCGGTGTATTCCATTTCCGGATTTAACTGAAAACTTTTCCAGACGATTTCTAACTGGTTTTTCTGATTGAATTTTTCGAGGGCGGCTTCAAATTTTCTCTTGCCAATATAACAAAATGGACACATGACATCACTCCATATTTCGATTTTCATAACACTACTTGTTTTTAATTGTACTATTTATTTTCTATGTTCTTAATAAAACCTTTAATAAAGTCGGTTAAAACAATTTTGTCCAGTTTTTCCTGACTCATGCCGACGCGTGAAGTCGGGGGGGTAATGTCACTCACGCAAATAAGCCCATGGACAGCGGACCAGAAGGCGTGAAGTTTCAATACGGGATTAACTTTTTTATTCCCTGCCTTGTCCGCTACATCCATAATGGTTGATTTAATGACCTGTGTGAAGTTCATAAGTTCCGGAGTTTTCTTAATGCAATCGCAACTGGGCATACCTAAGCCAAACATCAGTTGGTAATACGCTTTGTTTTTTTTTGCGAAATTCCAGTAGGCGGATGCTATAGCTTCCATCTGCGTTGCGGGTTTTTTGTTTTTTTTTCTGGCTTTTTGAAGTTCTTCACTTAACAGCTGGTATCCGTTTTTAGTAAATTCCGCCAGAATGTATTCTTTGCTTTCAAAATGATCGTAAATAACAGGAACGCTATATTCGATCGCATCCGCTATTTTCCGGATAGATAATGTTTGCCACCCCTCTTCGGTTACAATTTTCCAAGCCGATTGTAAGATGTTTGCCCGTACTTCATTTTTCTGCCTCTCTCTGCGTTCGGTAATACCCATTTTATCGCTATTATTTTTCCTAACAGTGTTAGCAAAATTACGAATTTTCAGCCGGATGAAAATGGACTTCCCTAAAAATTTGTTAAACGGGGCATTTATTACACGTTTGCACTACTTGCTGGGATTTTCCGGGTACCTCAAAATAACTATCACCTGTGATCCGCAGTTGTTCTTTTGTTGCTGTGCTGCTATTGTGCAAAAAATAAACCCAAATTGGAGTGCTTTACCTAGCCGGGAGGATGAGCCAGTTAAAAAAAATGTGTTTTTTTGAAAATCCTTGAGGTGAAATTTGCCGTATATGCATTTAATTAGGGAGAAAATTTAACGGTAGTAGCCAAAACGAAGTCGTTATCTGATTGCGGAAATTACTTACTTAATAGAAGTATGCTAAACAAAAATGCGCGGGATGCAACTATTGTGCGTTAGATGTGGTGCGGGTTTTGGCAACATTTTTGTAGAACGGTTATACGGTTGTTTCTACAGAAGGTTACACATTTTTAAATTGTATAATTTGAAATTTAATTATTACTTAGACCTATGAAAAATTACGATTTATGGACCCGATTTTAAATAACGTTTTCTTTTACATTTTAGTAGTAGACGATGACAGAGATGATCAATATTTTCTGAGGCAGGCAATAAATGAGGTTATTCCGCAAGCCATAGTTGAATCTCTTTATGATGGGTCGGAAGCAATAACTTACCTTGACAAATGCACGGCCTTACCTAACTTAATTTTTTTAGATCTTAATATGACAAAGCTGTCAGGGAAAAGTACGATTGTAACAATACGGAAAAATGAGAGTTTAACTGGTGTTCCTGTTATCATACTTACTACCAGCAAAAATGAGAGAGAGAAGGAGGAGTTAATGTTGTTGGGCGCAAATGAGTTTTATTCTAAACCTGATCATCCAAAAGAACTTGTCAAAATAGTGGAGGAGGTGAAAGCGAAATACCTCGAATAACCTTTATTGAATTTACATAAATTTATTGTAGATTAGTGTTGCATGTCAGGCAATCACTTCTTAACGATCGGTCATCGTGGTGCACGCGGCCTTTATCCTGAAAATACCATTTCCTCTTTTTTTGAAGCGGTACGTCTTGGTGTTAACAGCCTCGAAATGGATGTAGTTGTTTCAAAAGACAAAAAGGTGGTGGTGTCGCATGAGCCCTGGATGAACAAGGCTTTTTGCATTACCCCCGACGGGTTACCCGTTCAGCCGCACACCAGGAGAAAATTCAATTTTTATAAAATGAGTTATGAGGAGATACGACAGTTCGATTGTGGAAAGAGAGGAAATCCGCAGTTTCCGCATCAAAAGGCAGTTCCTGAATATAAACCACTTCTCTCCGAAGTAATTGAAAAAGTCAATGCATTGGTTCAACGAAATTCCGGATCTTACCCCGGATTTTTAATTGAAATAAAAAGCGAACCCGAGGAAGATAATTTTTTTAATCCGGAGCCAGCGGAGTTCGTGAAACTGGTTTATGATGTTATAAAGAAACAGCAAGTTAGCCACCAGGTGTGCATTCAGTCTTTCGACACCCGTATTCTTAACGAAATGCACGATCTGGATCCAACCATCAGCCTGGCACTCCTGGTTGAAAATTGGGAATCGTTGGAATATAACCTGGAGTTACTTAATTTTTTGCCTGCTACTTATAGTCCGGAGTATTCGCTTGTTGAACCTACTTTGGTGAGTGAGGTTCATGCGATGAATATGCGTTTGATTCCATGGACGGTGAATGAACTTGACGATATGAGACGTTTGTTAGAAATGGGGGTGGATGGTATTATTACGGATTATCCCGATAGAGCCCTTCAACTTAGAAAAAGCAGGATGAAAGAATGAAAACGCCATTTTCAGCTCAGAATAGATCAGTATACGTAAACGAATTGGTTACCGGTTCTTTTGACCTATTGGTAATTGGCGGTGGAATAACTGGTGCCGGTATTGCGTTGGACGCTGCTGCCAGAGGACTGAGGGTTGCATTGGTGGAAATGCAGGACTTTTCATCTGGAACTTCCAGCCGGTCTACGAAACTCATACATGGGGGCTTACGGTATTTGAAACAACTGGAATTTGGATTGGTGGCTGAAGTGGGTAAGGAACGTAAAATAATTCACCGTCTTGCACCGCACCTCACTCAACCGGAGCCCATGCTTTTGCCAATCATGAAAGGTGACGCTCTCGGGAAATTTTCTGCCCGGTTGGGTATGTTGGTGTATGAACAGCTCGCTGGAGTGAAACATTCTGAAAGGAATAAAAACTTAACCGTTATGGCCGCGAAGCTGCAGGAACCGCTGCTTAAAAAAGAGGGGCTAAAAGGCGGTATTTTGTTTTACGAGTACAGGACGGATGATGCGCGACTTACACTGGAAGTAATGAAGCAGGCCGTTCATCACGGTGCGGTCGCATTGAATTATCTTAAAGTGACGGGTTTTAAATATGATGGAGGCGCGATAAGCGGGGTAACTGCAACCGATTTAGCAGAGGGTAAGGAAATAGAAATTGCGGCGAAATACATAGTAAACGCTTCAGGTCCATGGGTAGATACCATTTCAGGTCTGGATAAACAGCAGGATTCTAAATTGAAAATTACAAAAGGGGTTCATCTTGTTTTTGATCATATAAAAGTCCCGGTGCGTCAGTCCATTTATTTTGAAGCGCCGGATAAACGTATGTTATTTGTAATTCCCCGCAATGGGAAAACGTATGTGGGCACAACCGACACTTTTTACAATGGCGATCTGGTAGAGCCTCTGATAACCATTGAGGATAGGGATTATCTGTTATATTGCCTCAATAATTATTTTACATTAACCCTTGGTCCGTCGGATATTGAGTCAGGTTGGGCGGGATTACGCCCCTTAATTAATAAACCAGGGAAAAAGGCGGGTGAAATATCACGTAAGGATGAAATTTTTATCTCTCCAACGGGCCTTATAACGATCGCGGGAGGTAAGTTAACCGGTTACCGAAAAATGGCGGAGCGTGTGATGAAATTGGTTTCTGATAACATCAGGGTGAGGGAAGGGAAAATACTACCACCTTGTACTACCGATAATATCTATTTATCAGGAGGTAAATTGAATCGGAACTTTGAGGATTTTGTAAAAGATAAAATTACCGAAGGGATAAAACTCGGGTTTATGCACAACGAAATTATCGAGTTGGTTTATAGGTACGGTTCCGACGTGGATACAATTTATGCGATTTTCAAAAAGTTAGATTCCATTGAAATCCAGCGTGAGGCCGGAGACCTTCCGAAATTAATATGCGCTCAGTTGTTATATGCCGTCGATTACGAAATGTGCTGCACACCTTCTGATTTCCTTGTGCGAAGAACAGGTTGGTTGTATTTTAATATTCAATTGGTGGAAAAGTGGCACGCGCGTATTGCGGATGTATTAAAAACGATTTTACAGTGGGAGCCAGATGCCCTGGAGAAGTATAACAATGAACTGGAGTCATCTTTAAATAGGATCCGGTTACTACGAAGGTGAGTAGTTGCACTCTGTCAATCCTCTGTTGATCAAACCCGTAGTCAAAAAATCAAAGGCCTTAATTCATGAGATGCTATTATTCCATTCGTTAACCATCCAGTAGGGATCTTCTTTAAATTTTCTCCAATCATCCATTAATTCTCGTTGTAATTTCTCAATAGCTTCCTTGGTAGCAGAGTCATAGGCGTCGTAATCGCTTTTGTATTTGCTGCGTTTTAGCGTTTTTTCGATGTATTCTAATAAATTATAACATGAAGTAAACTGTCCACAGGCAATTAGTGTGTTTAACATGTTTTTATCGCCCTCCAGTTCCTCATTGGTAAACCACAGTGTAGTCTTCATAGTGTTGGCCTTTGCCGCTGTCCGCATCATTTCATCTCCGGGTTCCAGCAACTCGCTATTAAAGTAAAAGTATTTTCCACTTCTTTTTTGAACCTCATGCGCTGTTAATTTTTTTGCGGCATTCACCACAACTCTTGTTTTCCAGGTTCCGTCACCGAATATGCGCTCGAAACTAAACCATCTCATTTGTTTCAAAAACACGTTGGTCACTAATTTCATACCCGATTCCCTTCGGCGAAGCACCATGTTGTAGAGTGTGGTAAATTTTAACCGATCGAAGTGCAGTAGTCGTTTTACAACGTACTCCGGAACCCCCATTTTTCTCGTGAGTCCTGTAAGGCCTTTTGAAAAGATGAGCAGTAATAATGCGGTTAGCCCGTTCAACGTTCCAAAGATAGAAAGCAAAATAATATTTATGTGCGTGGTGATAAAAAAAGCAGACAGAATGCAGGCTACCCCGACTACTGCGCAGGTAATACCAATGTTACGCAGGCTGTCAAAATTCATTTTACCAATCCATTTCATTTTGTCGCTAAACGAAACAATTTCCTCCTCACCAGCCGGTGGCGATACGTCAGAAATAATATAAAGGTCCACTACCTTGTCATCGTCCGAACAAAGGTGTTTTAAATTTTCAGGATAATGCTGCATGCGTTCCTCTGCCATGATAACCGCGTCAATTCCCTGGTTGTCATCAATGGACCCGTCCATTAAGACAATGGGATAATTTATTTTGTCGCCATCAAAGGTGTATTTTGGAAGCAGGGCGTCGTTTTTCAACTTGTCTGCCTCTTTATAAATAAAATCGTCGGGGAAGTTGATGGGTTCAAAACCAAATGGAAAACAGGATGAGGCAGCCAGAATATCCGCTAACCGGATCTCTTTTGCTACCTCCAGCGGAATGTGCACTTTTTCATTTCCAATATGTTCGTCCCTTACTCCACCAACTTTTAATTTCGTTTTTTCTGTTTTTTGAAAACGAAATGGCAGGGCAAAGTTAAACTCTGTGGCGCTGAAACAAATTTCTTTTACGTGTATGGGACGGGTTTCATCCCACAGTAAACCCAAATTCTCCGATTCAAAGTCTTTATGGTAGGTGAAAGCAAATGAATTAATAAGACTTCGTTGCAGTCCATACTTCCAGTTCACATCGTCTGAAAGAAATTGCAGGGATTCAGAAACGAGGTCGTACCGCGACATGAAGTTGTACAGGCTTTTGTAACAATCATTAATTGTTCCTCCCTTTTTTATGGTGGTAACATATTTTATTCCAACAAAACTCCCTGCCGATATGGTAGAGAGAATACGGGTACGTTCAAGCAATGTTGTTCCCAGCCATTTTTTGGTAGACAGGTAGGTGATGAACCCGAGATGGAACGACGTGGCCCTGAAGCCGCCACCTGATAACGAAATGGCAATGTTGGCAAAAGGCGATTTCGGAAGTCGGTCTTTTCTTTTTACAAATAAAGATTTTTCGGATCCTTGTTCCATAAAGTGGGTGTGTGATTGTTTAGTTAAAATCGAATCCGGTAGCTGATTTTCACTCAACAATAAATACTAAATTAAACATTTTCTGAAGATTTAAAATAAAATATTCATATGGGTTATCCCCTTCAGGAGTTTAATTAAAAATAAAGCTCTTTAAATCTATTTTTTGGAATGCTGAGAATTCTTTGCTCTTCAGCGTTTGTCTAACCCCGTTCAACATGACGGATACATTAATCCAGGACGGGTAACTAAGGGAACTTCAGTCCTGGATACTGAATAATTTTAACCGGGGCAATTTCGGTGCCGAAGGTGGTATTAATCGCTTTTATAAACTCGTTGGCAATGATGGACTGCCCAAATGCATTGGGGTGCAATCCATCCAACGAAAAAACGCCTCTCCGATTATAATCGAGCGTATAACTAACGGGATTATAAAAACGGTCTGGTCGTGCTGTCATCACCAGTGAATGAATGTCTACGAAAGCGAGTTTTTTTTCTATCGCAAGAGATTGAATAACGTGATTGTAACCAGTAATCGCCTCCTGCACTTTTTTTAGTTCGGCCAGCGTTAAAACATATTTTTTTGGAAGTGGTTGTTTTGCTGTAACAAAATCCATTTTAGCGGAATCAAGCAGGATATCCATTAAAACAAGTTCTCCCATTTCCAACTGTCTTATCCCCTTAACGGGATCGTCGACCAAAAAAGGGTTTCTGCCTTCTGAAAAACGAATGGCAGTGTTTTTAAACGTTTCATTCAAAGCGGAGGTTTGTGAATAATTAAGCAGTACTCCATTGTATGGAATGCAGGTAAAGTAGGGAATAAATTCAATAGAGGGTAAACTGGCGATGACCCCTTTGGCCCCGTTGTTTGTTAATGTGGATACAATTTTTACCAGACTCTCTTTGAAACCTATTCCCGGGGCCCCGTTAAGAGGGGTAATGGGGTTTAACGTTCCGCCTGACAGCGCATACGCCAGCGCGTCATTATTGCCAATAAATAAAGAAAAAAATGTTGGCCTCATAAGCACAACATCGGATAACATGGACGCTGTAATCGGATTGGATGCCATGCGGGTAAAAAACGGGTTATAATTTCCTGATCCGTGTTCCGGATTTCCGAACCCCGGAGCCAGTAAGGTGGTTACTTTCGCCCCCGGAACCCCCATGTTATTAAATGGCCCCTGTGTGTTATAAATATTGTTACTCAGCGCCTCCAAATCTCCCTGGGCGGAAAAATAATCCAGTACGTAATTCTTCAATACATCGTCGCCACGTTTCAAGCTAAGTCTTGCATTTCCCAAGGGGTCAACTCCCACTGAATTTTCAGGCATAAGGGGTTGCCTGAAGTTACCGCAGCCAATATGCTTTAGCTGCCCCGCAAGAATATTGGCGTAAGAAAATGTTTGGCCTGTAAAATATAAAGCGCCATCAGCGTAACCCGAAGTGATGGAATCTCCCAAAGCTACAAAACAACTTACATCCAAATGCGCGTGTGAATTCATTCGTGTTTGCTTAAAGATAGTTTAAAAAATATCTTTTTAAAACAATGGAACTATCCTTTTTTGATCTCGTCGAGTTTGGCGGCATATTCTTGTTTTATTTCAGCAATAATTTGTTCACACGGCAAGATAGAGGTGATTAGTTCCGCTGATTTACCCGCGCACCAAAGCGTGAGATAATTGTTTGGTAAAATGGATTTTTCGAGTTTTTTCATTCCCCTGATCTGTATCAGCATTTTGAACCATTTTTTTGTGCGTTTATTGTTGCTCAGCCATTTTTCGAACCAGGATTGGGTGTAACCCATTTTTTTCGCGGTAGGAGTATCAATAATGGTTGCAGGGGTACCCGACAGTTTTGTGGTCATTACGATGTCGTCCATCCCGGCTTTTAGAACGGCGTTTTTGTAATCGTCGTTTACAGAAGCCTCTTTGCTGGCAATAAAACGTGTGCCAATTGAAACTCCGGCCGCCCCGAGAATTTGTAACGAAAGGATACCTGCGCCGCTGGTTATACCTCCCGCGGCTACTACAGGTTTGTCAGGAAAATGTGTAATCAACGCCGGTACCAAAACTTGCAACGGATTTGGGCCGGCGTGTCCGCCTGCTCCCTGCCCCACAGCAATAAAGCCGTCGCAACCCACGTCAAAACATTTTTGAGCATGTGTCAGATTGGTAACGTCACAAAAAACTTTTCCACCATAGGCGTGGGCCAGGTCAATTACTTCTTTTGGATTGCCCAGTGAAGTAATGAAAAAGGGCACTTTTTTTTCAATACAAATTTTCAAGTGTTTTGCGGAAAGGGGGTTTGATTTCTGAACAATGATGTTTACCCCATAGCTTCCTTGCGGATACTCGTGGCGGAATTTTTCAAGTTCGTCTAAAATACTTTCCAGTTCGCCTTCCTTTCGGTAATTAAGGGTTGGAAAAGTTGCCATGATCCCGGAACGAATTCCCGCTTTTATCATGTCGATGTTACTTACCAGGAACATTGGCGCCATAATAATTGGAAACTCAATATGGAGCAAAGAATTTAGTTTGGTATTAAAATTCATGGCTATTTTTTTTGAATTATTACAAATATACATTATTTTTATGCATGCATAATACTTTAAAGGGGTCATAAATGAACGTATAATATAACTTAAAAATAACGCCTATGGAAGATTTTCGCTTGTTTGACCTGCTTCATAACCTGAAGCAGAAACCACTAAAAGAAGACGCTTTAGCTGCAAAAGAGAACGGCAAATGGCACAAATACAGTACTCAGGAATACATTGATACTGTCAATTTTTTAAGTTACGCATTCATCCATGTCGGGATCCTGCCGGGAGATAAAATTGGACTCATTGCCAATAATCGTCCTGAGTGGAATTTTGTAGATTATGCCTGCCTGCAAACTGGCGCTATCAGTACACCACTCTATCCAACCATTAGTGACAATGATCTAAAGCACGTAATAAAGGATGCGGGGGTTAAGTATTTCTTTGTGGCCAATGAGGCTCTCTATAAGAAAATTAAAGACGCTTCTGAAAACTCAACCGTAAAGGAAATTTTCAGTTTCGATCCGGTTGCCGGCGTTCGCTCCTTGAAAGAACTTATTGAAATCGGGAAAAGAGACCCGCAGGAAAAAAAACTGGAAGAACTAAAATCGGCTATCAGGCCAAAAGACCTGGCAACCATCATTTATACTTCCGGTACCACCGGCAATCCAAAAGGGGTTATGCTCTCTCATTGGAATTTTATCAGCAATGTTCAGGCTACTAAAGATTTGTGCCCATTTGGAGACGATTGGCGCGCATTAAGTTTTTTGCCACTAAATCACGTGTATGAACGTATGCTCTCGTATTTGTATGTTAGTAAAACGGTTTCGGTTTATTACGCAGAAAGCCTGGATACTATTGGAGACAACCTGAAAGAAGTCAAGCCACATATTTTTGTAACAGTACCAAGGTTGTTGGAAAAAGTGTACGAGAAAATTGTCAGCACTGGCGCCAAGCTAACTGGTATTAAAAAAATGCTTTTCTTCTGGGCCTTAAACCTAGGCCTGCGTTATGAGCAACATGGGAAAAATGGCCTTTGGTATGAGTTTCAGTTAAAGATTGCCAACAAATTAATTTTTAGTAAATGGCGGGAAGCTCTTGGCGGAAATATCGTGGGAATTGTTTCTGGTGGCTCAGCTTTGCAGCCCCGTTTAGCACGGATATTTCATTCAGCCAGGATTAAAGTGTTAGAAGGTTATGGTTTGACAGAAACCTCGCCGGTAATTGCCGTAAACAACTACGATGACAGCA